>Ga0070679_100000038_pt1 | contig 98604 bp, 177 predicted proteins | sample KBSC63BmetaG_FD_65652 | JGI IMG/M metagenome (GOLD analysis project Ga0070679, IMG submission 65652) | Corn rhizosphere microbial communities from Kellogg Biological Station, Michigan, USA - KBS C6-3B metaG | ecosystem: Host-associated > Plants > Roots > Rhizosphere | place: USA: Michigan... | reverse complement strand
AGAGGCCAAGCGTCAAGACATATAACCCGGCGCCATATGCCCGCTGGGGCCAGCTCAGGCGGGCAATCGCCGAACCAAGGGCACCGGCCATTTACCCCAGGAAGGGGCGGCGGCGGGCAAGCAGCGGCCAGCGGCGACGGCGGAGACCGTGATCACATCGGTTGCCCGGTGCACTCGCCCGAAAACGAGTCGAACCCAATCATGAGCGGATGGGGCGACACGCACCGAGGCCGCCAATATTAAAAGAAGGGTGAGGTTTCCCCCACCCTTCTTCGGCCGTCTTCCCCGTGCCGTGTAACTCGCACTAGAGAGATAGGGGAGAGAGGCATCACATACAAGGGGGAAGAAGCACTCCACGAATTTAGCACGAACCTCAACATTTCGGGGGAGTCATCTCCCTCTAGTACCCCTCTAGCTGCCATGATAATAGTCATGGCCAACCCATGATTGTGCATGTGCTCACAGGCAGAATCTAAGACCGATGCGACAATCTTTTTGCGCCAACCCCTTGACAACTTCATGGCTACATTTATATCTTGGACACCTAAGGCAGTTATCGGTCATGCAAAGGAGAAAATGGAATGACCCAGACTGAGCAACTACGAGCAACGTCTATCGAGGATATCGTCAAGGGCGGCCCGGATGCGATTGCCGAGGCCAAGCGGCTTCTGAATGAGGCCCAGAAGAAGGCCAAGGCAGCGTCCGTTGAGGTTGATTCCGAGATCGACCCGACCCTCGACCTCCTTATCAACAACTTCGGCTACGACCGCTTTTGGAACCGGGCGCTGATGAAGCGCAAGCAGCACAAGCCCGTTTCGACCGGCAAGACCAAAAAGGCCAAGCCTTCCACGGTCGGAGCCGTCGATGCCCTCAAGAATCTGGGCATCAAGGCCGCCTAACATGGCTCTTTGCTAGGCCGAAAGAGAAACCCGGTCGCCTTGGCGGTGTCCGGGTTTCCTTCGTTTTTTTCAGGCGCAAGTAGCCCAACTGGTAGAGGCGTCGGGCTTAAGCCCCGTTCAGTGTGGGTTCGAATCCCACCTTGCGCACCAGCTGCGGGACGCCAAAAATGAAAGAATCAGTCAACCTCTCGGCTTTTACCGAGATAGTTGTTAACTACGCTTGTCGTAGTGGGCAGCTACGTTCTTCGTGCGACGTACTGAATGAGCTTCACGACGCCACCGCTCACCACTTGCCGATGCTATCGGTCTTTGGAGCGGCTAGGCTTCCGCTGAAATCCGGAGACTGGGATTCCCTCAAGTTGGGAAAGTCAGTCTTCATACACGGCAGCGTGTCTAAGGGGCTGTGGGAAGAGTACCAGTCTCTTGCCCACGGAAAGTTCCGTCCAGTTATGTTTTTGGCCGCCTCCAGCATGGCCACATACACATGGACAGAGATTAGGAGAAAGTTCCAGCCGATTGGAGTTGACAATTGGCTGTATGATTTGGCCACCAAACACGGAATTCGAGATGGACTGACTTGCCCAGTAGGCGGCCGATGGGCATTCGTCTTCTGGTCTCGTCAAGAGCTATCCAATATTCTGACCGAACCCATCCGCATTGTACTCTATGCCGCCGCCAGCTTTGCGGCCCTACGTTTGAATCAGCTCGCCGAGGCTGACCCAACCATAACCGAGCAAGTCCAGTTGACAGCGAGAGAACTTGCAATCCTGCGGCTTGCTTCCATGGGCGCCCAGATTCATGAAACTGCCAAAGCCCTCGAAATTGGTGAGGAGACTGTTCGCAGTCACTTGAAAAAGGCGCAGAACAAGCTGGGGGCCAGCAACCGCACTCAAGCAGTTGCCTTGGCCTTACGCAAGTCTCTTATTCCGTAGTCACCGGAGACCGGTAGCGTTCCATAGCTAGCTTCAGCTCGTCCTCGATATACTTCACAAAGTCGTCGGGGCTGAATACTCTTTCTCGCCCCAACTTTTTTTCCTTGATCAGATACCGACGAATCACAAGGGCATCGGGCAAAGGAATTCTGTTTTCCTTATTAACATGGAAAAATGGACTAAGTGGTGTTTCCGAAAAATTCATCCAATCAGGGAAAGTAATGCGTTTGTTTTCTTCCCAACTAAAATTTTCGGCAATGTCTAGCAAAGTCCAAGAGTTAGTGCCATCGGAGAAAATTGGGCAAACCGAGAACCCCCCAAGGTGAGGAGCTACCGTTCTCCACCTTTCTATTTCCGAGCACTTGTCTTGATTCCGCACACCTTTGATGCTTGGAATCAGCATCGGCTTGCCTTGCCACGACAATACATGGTCCTGCCAAAGGTCAACATCAAAAGCAGCAAAAGACGGAATTCGAACCTTTTGCCGAATAATCTCTCGCACCGACCACTCAGCAAACTCCCCGATAGACGGAATAGGTCTGTCTCGAAAACCCCTCATTTCATTCTCCAATAAAAAATTGCGGCGGCTGGCACTTAATAACGCCCGTCCAGCTCTTACCTACGTGAGGGCGGGCTGTTCTCCCTCACCGGCCAATTCGAGAGGCTTATTCGCCTCTCGCTATCTTCTGAAAGAGAGCAACCCGAGCAGCCTCTTCGTCATTAACCGCCGTCACAGGTTGACCATTAGTCGTGTAAGGAGGATCAAACGGAGGCGGGTCAACCTTTTCCCGAGCCGTAACAACTTCCTCAAGAACTTTTTGCTCAAGAACCGGAGAAACGGTTCCCCCACCAACAATGCTTGCCCCAAGGATTTGGGTAATGCGAGACTTCAACTCGTCATAGCTCTTGAAATGCTTCGGAGCAATAACTTCTTGAAGACTATGGCACTGGCGCCACAGAGTCTCAATCTCAGCATCAGTGCCAAGCTTGCTCGGAACCTTCCACTCGGAATCATCGTAGTTACGGAAGTCCTTGACTTTCTTGATATTCAACTTGAGGTTCATTCCCTCCCATGGGTCAAATGGGTTGACCGGAGCGTCATCATCTTCCGGCTCCATCTTTGCCTTGAGCTTGTTGAAGATTTTCACACCATAACGGAAACGCCGGACAGTGCCATTGTTTTCCGGATTGTGTTGGTCCTTGACCACCAGAATATTCGACACAAACTGCATCTTGCGAGCAAGCAGCACTACTGTCGGATGATCCTTGCCAAGCTCCCGATATAAGCGGCTCCAAATCTCTGAAACCGGGTCGGTTTGACCAAGAGTTTCAAGAGAATTCTCGATATAGTACTTGCCGTTATACTTGATGCTATAAGAATAGATTCGCACAAACGGCGGAGCCTTATCGATACCCTTTTTCAGGAACTCTTCGATATCGCTTACTGAGGCGGGGAGAAAACGAATTTCGCAACGAGCGTTGCCGGCTTTGTCGGTATTTGGATACCAGTAGGTATCGTCATCCTTTTCATAAGCCTTCTTCTGCATCTTTTCAAATTCCTTGGCAACATCGGCCAAGGCAGAAGAACCGGACATGTTTTTTAGAGTAGAAAAATCTAGAGCCATTTTAGTATTCCTTTAGAACTTTAAGTTGCTTTCACCCCATTACCTCGGGGCTGATAATATTTAGTGCACCTTACGCCGGCACTCCGGCATAGTCATCCGAAAACTTTTCAATCACCATTTTTCTAAAAACATCCCTCTTGAAATCCAAAAAATTGACTGCCTTGGTAAGACGAAAAGTAGAGTGGTACATTGGGCTCTGACACTCGTCCAAATACTTGAGCCACTTCGGGCCAGCCCCCGTCAGAGCCAAGAGAATGATCACCGTCGTGACATCAATCGAGCCGGACATCCACGTCAACAAAAGGCTGGGCGGATGCTCCCCACAAAGGAAGTTTTTATGGAAAGGGAAGATTAGTCGATTAAGGTCATTCTCAAACGTATGCCGTAAAGCCTCGCTCTTTTGTAGCCATTGGTTATAGCGAAACTTGCTTCGGTCATCCCTGGCATCAAAAGGTTTCCAGTCAGGGTCGGCGAGAATATTAGAAAGCATAAATCCCTTCGGATCTCGCATCTTCCCAATCTTCTCAAGCGAGAAGCGCATGCGCCCTTTCTTGTCGAGCGAATCCACAACCTTGGCTGATACTTTGCCGCCGTATTTGTGGAAGTCGTAATCCGACGTAAAATGGAGTTTCAGAGCTAGATACAGCTCGTAAGTCGCTTTTGGTCCCATCACACGTTATTCAACTTATTCCAGTCTTTTTTGACCTTGACAGAATTTTCCTGGAGCCATTTGGCGTCTCGGCCGGGTTGATTAACCTCCTCGACCTTCCAAAGACCCTCTTCCCCTTTAAGCTCGATTAGAGCGCCAACCCTGGCCCCTCGCTCTTCTATCCAAGCGGTCTGAATCATGTAACCCTGGGAAAACTTACACTGAAAGTACATCATTTAGTCTTTCCAGCTCTTAATAGCACACAGGACCATGTAGAAAAACACTGTGGTGAAAACTATACCAAAAGCGAACCCAGCGCATACCCCAGACAAAAACATAAACCAATCCATAGCACCCAATCTCCACCATTCATACCGGCAACCTTCCTTTTTTCTTTAGGAAGTGTAGAGCCTCGGCATCTTGCTCAATCATCGACGAAATTGAATGCTTCTTCAGGATCTCCCCCAGCTCTTCCTCCGGATACCCTTTCTCCTGGCACCAAAGCAAGGCCGCTTCAAGATAGGATACATCTTTGGCCCAAACAATTTCCTCTAGCTCTTTGGCGATATTATTGGCAAAGGCCAAAACTAGATTAGTGTTCGCTGTATCCGAGATAGCCATCGACTTCCTCAATTAAAGCATCCGAAATAAAAGGTTTCTCTTCCACCAAAGCCAGTTGCTGGAGGAAATCCATACGCACCTTCAGCTTGGCGGAAGGTACAACGGCTTCCTCAAATCGCATCTTATAAACGGCAATCATATCTTCTTTTAGACGCTCTTTACGAGACTTTTTTGGGATGTCTTGGGAAGGTTTCTCGGCGGCGTCGTAAAACTTATTTTCGGCGGAGTCAAATACAATTCCCCCCGATTTGCCGCAGACATGAATAATCTGGTCAAATCCCTCGCTTAATCCCGGAATTTGAAGTTGGTCTCGCATAGACAAAAGAACATTCTCGGGAATTTTTTTATCAATCCTTCTGTCTTGCCTCTTCAAAAGTAAAGAATGGTCGGGTGGTATGAAATAGTAAGCAACTTTCTTATAGGTCCAGTTCGACTTGTCATGAAAAAATGCAAGCTTACTTTTCCGGGACTTCTCAGTAAGATTTGTCTGATCCCAAATTACGTTGTGGCCCCTAGACGCCGAATATTGCGCCATCGCAAAACAAGCCTTGTTGGCGGCGTCGATGAAAATCGGGAAAGCGTCATTATAATCTAACTGATGAAGTTGCCCCATCGCCTCAATATAATCATCCGAAGAAATTACAGGAACACTTCTTAGATAATCAGCCCACATGTGACGGCGAAAGGTCGTCTTCCCCGACAAGGGAAGACCCACAAGCATTCTTAACTCGGGCTGTTTGCTCATAGCTTGATTCCGTGTTTCTTCCAAAAGTAAATCTTTGTCTTTATACGCTTGTATAGGTGCATAAAGTATGCGGCGCCCATCCACAAGACAAACACAATCGCTAGGATGGCACAAACAATTAGGTCGGTAGCATGATGCCATATGAAAGAATCCCAGACCGTCTGGAAAAAGCCGCTCATCACTCCCCCGCCCTAAACTTCCACGGCTTAGCGTGGACCACCCCTCTAATCTTGTCAACTCCTGATTGAGAGTTAAGATGTTTTTTAACTTTCTCAAGTAAGCATTTGGCGTAGTCGGGATTTTCGTCTTCCCAAGTATCAAAAACAACTGCTCGCACCATCTTTGGATACATCTTTTCTGCTAACCCAAAGTTCTTTCGGCCCATTTCATGAGCTTCTTTCGAAGCTTTTTGGATTTGAACCAAAGTAGCATTAAAGCCAATCCGTACTAAGCCAGCATAATTATCAACTCGGTTTTGATCATCGACCGAAAGGAACGGTAGCACGTCATCAAGCTTATCTTCATAGATGAATCGAAGAATGTCTTTCTCCCAAACCAATCCCGAGAGGGCCTTGTGGATTCCCACATACCAAGAGCTTTTGAGCTTGAGCATGTGGCCGTCGAGGAAGCGAATAACCACCCCCTCCATGCCTTCGGCATCCCCCAGAACATTCCAATCGATAGGAGGAATAGAATCCACCACCGGAATCCCATAGTTGGTGGCAACCCTTTTCATTGAATCGTAAGGATAGTAGTATCCCGAGTTAAGGGCTCGCATGCCCGTCAAAATCAATTGGTCCTCGGGATAGTCCACTACGATTCTTTGCTTGCGACTACACCACTCAAAAATGGGAGTGACTTCATCTCCCGGAATATCCAGGCATGCTGTGGCAAAATCGATATACTTTTGATTTTTGGCCACATGCACTTCGGCCTGCATCGCCACTTCGGTAATACCCATCTTGGTAGCCCAGCGGAGATGCTGTCCCTTATCCAAGAAGGGTGTCACCATCGAGCCGTCAAGCTTATCGAGGTAGACATGTTTCCTGGTCCAGTCGATTTTACTTTCGTGCGTCTCTAGACGCTCCCCGACGTTGAAAAACTTGTGGAACGGGCGCCGGACAATCTTTCCCTGCTTATCGAAAATCATACCTCGGCACTCACGCCGGACAGCATCTCCCTCGCCCACTTCCTCAACTTTCGGAAAAGCATCAACAACTGAGACGTAGTTGACCACATCGTAGTTATCTCTTTTGGCCACGATAAAACCTTCGTGGTTTTCTATATGAGGGATAACTTGGTCAATATGGTAGATCATCGGAAACTGATAATTCACGGAACTTCTTTCATGGGTAATTTACAAATAGGACAAAGATGACAAGACCGATAAGACTGGTCTTGATCCTTATATCCGTGGATAGGAATCCAAATGGCTGCGGACCGACTGCGGTCTTCGTGCCTAATAATGCAGCGAAGCCGAATCCAGTGTTTTAATCCTCGTTTTTTCTTGTGCACTTCGCAACATGCCAGACAGTAATTCCAATATCTCTTAAAGCGTTACATACTGATTCTTTATCATCAAGCCACAGCGAAATTTCTAGACCATCCTGGCGCATTTTCTGGGCCATTTCAACCTTGATGATATCATCCACTCGATAATCTTTATCAGGTCGATGATAAATCTTGAAAGGAGCATAATGCCCCGTCAGACCAAAATGACGAAGATTGGCCAAGGTGATATCAAGCTGTTCTTCGGGACGGGCAGTACCAACAACCCACTGGCGCCCGTCATTTACGAGCATGCGGATATAATCAAGGGTTGTCTCGATTGGCGGGCACAAAGGAAGTCCCGCAAAAAATGCTTTCCAATTTCGGGGTTTCGTATGAAGAAACGGCTGAATTTTTAGGACATTCACTAGAGTCCCGTCCATATCAATGACGATGACTTTTCGCATCTCTCTTTCTGCTTTCTAAATATCCAAGTCCCCAATTAACAAACTTCTGAGAGCACGTCAATGACTGATACACTCTGCAAAAAATTGAGTGATTCCCTAACAGATCTTTGGACCGAATGGGCCAAAAACATGACCCTTCTCAAAGAAGAGCCAACGCCCCCAGCTCCCCCCCCGGTCGTACCAGCTAAAGTTGTTCCACCTTGGATGCTAACGGCTATCGAGCTTCAGGGTGTCCACGAAACTCCCGGTGGCGAGAGCAACCCCATCATCATGGGATGGAAAAAAGTTCTTAGTAAAGAAGTGCAAAGAGAATATTATAGTGACGCTGTGCCGTGGTGCGGTCTCTTTGTCGATTACTGCTTGGTTAAGAACGGTTTCCCCGATTGCACTAGTCCGCTGTGGGCTCGTAGTTGGGCGAGATATGGTGTCGCATTGGCCCGGCCGATGTGGGGTACTATCATGACTTTCGTCCGTAACGGTGGGGGTCATGTCGGTTTTCTAGTTGGCGAGGATGACAACTTCTACTATATCCTTGGGGGTAATCAGGGGTTGGGGGGCTCGGTCAACGTCGAGCGCAAGACCAAAAGCCTCTGCATCGGCTGGAGATGGCCTAGCACGGCAGCCGATTGCGTCATGGCTATCCCCCCCAAGGCTTTTGCATCTGTGGCTGTAGTGCCCCCAGAAGTGACGGCACTCGCAAAATGAAAGGTGGCAGGGGTGAAGCCAAAACGTCGAAGCCCAATAAGCGGGGAACTTTTCGATAAGCTGGTAAGAATCGGACAAGACGCAAATCTGTCTTACAAAGAGATAATGGAGCAAATTCCAATCTCTCCCGACCAGATCCGATATGCAATCAAAAAAGGTCAGATTCCTCGAAGGGAATTTGACTACGACAAGATGATACAAAGCAGAGTTTTGGGAGGCCGAAACTCTGCCCTAGTGCGCTGGGGACATTTTTACGACGACTGAAATAAAAAAACCCCGGAAAGGAGAGGAGACTTCCCTTCCGGGGCTATCCGCCCGTGTGCACTCTCCGTTGATAACTGGTTTGTGGATGGCTTCAGGTTGATCAGACCCTACTGCTTCCTTCCACCTAACAGTCAGAGAAACGGTTGGGCGAATCCGTTATCCTGCAATCAGCATGGCGATGACCGTGCCAAGGCACGCCCCCAAAAAAATCCAAAGAACGGTATCAATTTCCATCACTTACATTCCTTTTGACCAATTGCGCCGTTCAAGTTCTTTTGCTCGCATTTCTGATGGTGCGATGATGTGCCGTGGCACCACCAACACCACCAAGGCCGATAGCCTACGGACGGGGCGGCGGGGGACGAATGAGCGGACTCTTGTGCATGGGGAGACGGCGTGGGATGCGCCCCTTCCCCCGTGTGGGCGCCTGTCCCTGTTCCATGCGAGCTTCCATGTGCTCCGGCATGGCCGCCTCCACCGTGACCTCCACCGCCCTTTGCGGATGCGGGTGTTGGGGACGATAACGCAAGTATCGCAAATAATAAAACAAGTCGGCGCACATTATCCTCGCAACACCTTCACGGGCTTGATGATTTCTACCTTAGTAACCTCTTCCCGGTAGAAAGACAAGACCAAAAGAACGGCCCAGAAAATAAAAGTCCAAGCCAAGAAAATATTGGCCACGATAATCATCCCCTTTTGCTCATGGCCACGGATGACAGCGACGATAGACGGGAGCATATAGAGAATCAGAAAGCCCCCGATTAGGATAAAAGCGTCCATTGGTTTCCTCCTTTGGATGTGGGGGGACAGGGTTGGTTCCTGTCCCCCCCCCAGCGGCGGGGTTGGTTCCCGTTCTCCGCTGTTTACGCTGCTACCAGAAGACCCGGTGACTTGGCCGCTGCATCGACGGCTAGCTTGAGCGCCTTCCGCTTCAGCTCAGCCTTGCCAATCATGGCCTGGCGGGCCTGCGAAGCCGGGTTGGATTGGAGCAACAGGTGATCAACGGTATAAGTCACAGCGTTGAAAGCCTGATACCAAGAACCTTCCCGAACCTCGGCGCCGGGCTGCGTCTCCATGGCGTTGACCACCTTGCCAAGGATACGACCGGGCTCGTCGCCCTTCGGCGGAAACAGGGCCTCAAAGTACTCCTTGATGGCCTTGCCCGTGGTCAACTTCTTGGAACCGATGAACTCGATCTTCTCCTTGAAGCCAATCCACTCCGCCGCAATCTGCTCGATCTGCTCGCTGACGGCCTTCTCGTCAAACTCAGCCCGATGGGTAAGCCGGATCTGGAGCGAGGCGTCGGCAGCATGGAAGCTGTTCTTGCACCAGATGCGGATGTTGGAAAAACCACCGCCCCAAGTCGTGCCATACTTCTGTTGGTTCGTGACCGTCAGAAGAGGAAGGTAGAAGTCATCCCGGAAAACCTCAAAATCGCCCGGAAGCTTGGCCTGAAACCAACCAATCTGGCCGTGGTTGTCCGAGCCGTCAAAAGCGCCGGCTGCGTGCGGAATCAAGCCGAACTTCTCGACAACCTGCTCGGTCCACTCGGCAAGTTGCTCCGGCTGGAAAAGATTCCAATCGGCGGAGATGCCATCGAACTCAGTCTTGGCGCCGGCCACCTTGAGGGTGTGGTTGCGGTTAATTTTGGACGGGACGAAAGTACCATCGTCATCCAAGTAGCCAAGGCGGCGCTTCTCTACTCGATAAAGAAGGCCAGCTTCCCGGAACATGTCCAGGACAGACTTGTCGCCATGGGCGCCAGTCTTCCAATCGTAGTTTTCAATGTGAGAGTACATGGGTGTCTCCTTTCGGTTTCGATAATAGGAATGTAATCGAGTGACCGATTTCTGTCAAGACGGCCCGAAAAAGAATTTAAGAGATTGGGCGATTGGTTAAAAATTAACCTTTCGAACAACCACCCTTGGGAAGTCGCCCATAGATTTCTCATATGGGGGGGGCTCTACCAAAAGCTTAGGAGATCCACACCCGGTTAGGAGAAGAAAGTGAAGGAAGCTAGGGATTCAAAAGGTAGACGCCGACCACTCTTGAACCCCCACGACAAAGCCTTGGCCTATGCCATGACCGAACTGGCCAAAGGAATGACCGAATGCGGAAGAAAATGGCTCTTGGACAACTGTTGCCTTGATATTCTGCAACAGGAAAAGCCAGACAAGAAAGGGGGGCCTTGAGCCCCCATTTTTGTCCCAAGGGTTAATTTTAACCAAATGTAATAATGTCACATTGATACGATGATACGCCATACCCACGTCTTACTCAACTGGAGATCCAAAAATGGTAGAATCCCGAGACTCGACAGGTCGCCGACGCCTCATTCTTAACCCTCTTAGCCCCCACGACAGAGCCATCGCTTACGCCATGGCCGAACTCGTCAAAAATATGACTGAAGACGGAAGAGTTTGGCTAGCAAGTAATGGCCAATCACCAAGACTTGATGATCATAAGCCGGCCCTCAACGGCCACGACACCACCGAATGAAAAAAGGGGGCAAAGCCCCCCGATTTCATACCAGATAGTGCTTCCGACGCCAGCCCAGCACAGTGCAAGCGTCGTTATGTTGATCAAGATACTTGGCCTCAGCTTCGGGCCGGTCCCGATTGGCCTGGGCAGCAAGGCCGGCATCCTTGACAATCCAAAGTAGCTCGGCATTGCTTCGGTCCCAATAGCCTTCGTTCTGGAGTCGGGGGCGCTTTGGGGTGGTTGGGGTCATAGCCTTCACAACCTCTTGATTGCGGCGCTGGCGGCGAGTTAGCATGACGTGACAGCAATCACAACGGGGTCACGTTGAAGGGTTCGCACCACCTTCTCGGCAGCTGCCTTGGTGCGGTAGCCTTGGCGATTGTTGGCACGGGTATTGAAGCCCGCAAAGCCAATCTTGATGTACCAAGCCTCTAGGCCGCAGCGGCCCCGCTTCATCTCGACGCACTCGGCTTCGTGAGTCTGGGTGAAGTTGTTGAAGTACATGGCCGGTCTCCTCTTTGTTGGCACCTGAAATATAAGAATTGGATTTCGACCAGTCAATTCACAACTTCGTGATACTCCTCTTGACGCTCTTCAAGATCTCGCCGGCCGGGGGATAGTAAGCCCGAGTCGTCTCCAAGATCCCGATGTAGGTGTTGAGAGTGACCACATCATACAAGTAAGCCTGAGACGTGGCGTTTACCAACGCATGGGCAGTCGGGGTGCCGGGGCCTTCGCTGAAGCTCCCGAAAGCCTCGTGGAACTGATACTTCAGGTTCATGGCGTGTCTCCTTTTGCCTGCCTGAAATATAAGAATTGGATTTCGGGCCGTCAACAAAAAAAGGGAGCCAAGCGGCCCCCTTTCCAATCACATGTTCGTGAACTCACGGCCAATAAAGTAAGATAGCGTCCATCATAGAGGATGATACTCCCCTTGCCAGTCATACCAAAGGATTGCCATGTGCTCGGGCACATACTTGTAAGTGCCGTCGTCAAAGACGACAACCATCTCACAAATACCAGAAACACCAAACATATGCTTTTCTCCTACTTGCACAAGCTGTTGTCGGCCTCGCCCGTCCAATCGGTTGCGCCATAGGCGTTATACAACTCCACCGCCTTGTGCACCGTGCGAAGCGAGAACTCGACCAGCTTCTTGTCCTTGGCCTTTCTCTCAAGATAGCTCCAGATGCTGTGGACAGCCAAGGGCCGGAAGGCGTCATCCGGGAGCAACTTGTTCATGATGATAAGTGCTCGGCTCCGGATAACAACAAGCTTCTCTCGCTCGCTGCGCACCGTCAGGTCGATAGTGTGGCATCTGGATCGCAAGGCTTCAAGGTGTGGGGAGATTGAGGTACCTTTCTCTATCACTTCATGGATAGGGATGTTGGATAGGAAGATAGCTTGCCCGTTGAAGACAAAGTTGCGGGGCAACTGCTCGCCATCCTTGTCCGTGGCCCGAATCTCTTTCTCCCAAGAGATTAGGCGACGCTCGGTTGTGTCCAGGGCGGATTTCAAGAGGCCGATGATGTCTCGATCTCCAAAGACCACATCGCTATCGTCGATAAGCAGCGTGTTGCCGTCTCGCATCTCAAAAAGCGCCCGGTAAAGACCGATGGCCGAAACTCCGCCCTTTATCCACTTCCAATGAAGGTCGAGGCCGTTGTGCTCGAATTCTTGATACTTCCTTTGCAAGGCCGTCATGGCAATGTAGGTCTTGCCAAAGCCGCCGTTGCCGAAGACCGACAAAGCCCGTAGTTTCTGGTCAACGACGGACTGCACCATCCTTTCATAGGAGGTAAGCTTTTTACCCCAACGAACCGTGATTTCTTCGTCGGTCTCGACCGGAAGAACTTCGGCACTGTCGATGTTGACAACTGCCTTGCCACCAAGGGCATCCCGAAGGGCCGCCTTCACGGTCTCAAGATTGTGTCGGTAGTTGGGTTGAAAGCCCGGTAAGTCGTTTGGATGATTAATGAGATGCTTAAGAAGCCTCTCCTTAACCACTTCACGGGGGGCGCCGCTGCGAAGCGTAGGAAGTCCCCGCTTTTGCAGCCAATAGGTCTGGATGCCAGTAAGGTCCATGATGTGTGTCTCCCAACACTTGTGTTAAGGAGAAGATACCAAGTCCCAAGAGAGAATTCAAGAATTATTTTTAGAGTCGGCTGTCAACTTTTCGTGAGAAGTCTTAAGAAACTTGGTGTACCGTTTGTACAACCCAACCTCTCGGCCAAATGCCTCTATCTCCCACGGCAACTCGTAATAATCTCTCTTGGTCTCGTTAACCGTAGATCTCTTCCACTTGGTAAATGTCTGCCCCTTGCGGGTGTCCGAAACCCCAAGCTCATTTTGGGCAAACTGCTTAACGTGCACAAGTTCGTGAGCAAGGGCTTGAAGTTGCTTGTGTCGAGAGAGTCGGTTGTTAAGTTGTATACAGAACGACTTGGGGTTTCGGCCTTGTTGGTGGCCCCGCATAGTATAAGTCTGCCCATGCATTTTCCATGGCATGGGCTTAAAATAGACTACAATGCGAATCAGCTTTCGAGAGCGTTTACTAGGTACCAAGAGAGAGTAGAAAAACCCTACCGCCTCGATAACCTCTTTCCGACTAAGCTTAGTACTCTTGCCTCGGGCGGAAAGATCCATCGCTCACCCCAAAGGAGCGACGGCGTTCCTCACAAAAATATTTTTCACCAGAGGTTCATACTTGGAAATGGGTTCTTCCCAAATATACGGAAGGGGCTGGTCATCAGCAAGCATCAAGATAACAACTTGATCAATGACCGGGACACCTAGGCGCTCGTTAAGCATGAGGCCATAAACTGCTGTCTGGACAAAATAGTGAACGTAATCTTCACGTTTTCGACATCGCCGGGCAGTCTTAAGGTCTACTATGCTATTCTTATTTTTCCAAACTCCGGCAAGGTCTATCGTGCCGGCCGTCTTATAATGACTCGAATAGACCCCGAATTCCGAGCCCATTACGCATTCTAGACAACTATCAAGCCAAGGCTTGATTCGCAGAAAATTTTCGAGGGCACTGGGCATGCAAGAGGTCGCCCAGTCGTCCTTATTCATAATATAGTCTTCTAAGAGTTTGTGAAGTTGGGTGCCCCTGTTCTTAGCCTGCGTACTGATTTTGGCGGCTTTCTCATAGCCTATGGACTTCCGCCACTCATCTAACCACTCATCCCCCTTGACCTTGGCTAGGACAGTGGTGACACTCGGGAAGTAACCGTCCGGGGTTTGATAGTGTCTTCCGGATGGATTCTCATCGTCTCGGACGATTTCGTATTTTTTTAAGAGGCTATGCTCAAAATAATGACGACCCATACGACACAGGTTTAGAAGGCGATTCTTGGGCCTTCAACCTCTCCCTTTCCTCTCGCTCTTCGGCCAAGGTTGCTAGGAGGAATTCCTTGACAAATCCCGACCTTACAATATCCTGCACTGCAAAATCTACATGACTAAACGACTTCATCCGCTCCGTAATATTTAAGAGTTTCCACACGTCCCGACTGTTATTAGTAAGGTCATTTTGCCTACGATCCCCGCAGATAATCAAGCGGCAATTTTTACCCAGGCGAGTAATAACCGAACTTGCTTCGTGAAAAGTCATGTTCTGGATTTCATCAACAATCACGATACTGTCTGTCAGAGTGATTCCTCGCACATAGCTTGTGCTCATGAACTCGACGATAAACTTGGATTTAAGGACTTGATAAGCGTCGGCCCGGCCAAACAGCTCGCCAATCATGGCTTTGTAGGGAGCCTCGTACTCGGCTGCCTTGTCCTTAACACTACCGGGAAGGAAGCCCATATCTCGGCTTGGCACAGACGAGCGCACAATCACAAGCTTTTTGGGACCGCCGTGGTCATTAAAAATTTGGTCTAGAGCGAGAAAGCAAGCCAGAAAACTCTTGCCGGTCCCGGCCATGCCATGAAGAAATAAATTTTGACCGTCTTGATATTCGTCGAAGGTGAAAGATTGATTCCTTGTTAAAGGCTTTATCGAGCGAAGAGTGAGCGAAGTTTTTGGAAGGGCCTCAGTATTTTCTTTTTGGCGACGGCTCTTCCGGATCTCTCTCTTGTGAATCAGAATAGCTCCTAGTTTATATTACTCCGTCACGGTACGAACATGTCGCTTTTCGGATTAGCCTTTTTAATGGCTTTCAGCTTAGACCTAAAATCCGTGTCAACCGTTCGTTTATGACCAAATGTATTGATGCCACTGACAATCATGGGGGCACCAGTTACAAGTTGCTCGACGTTAGGATTTTTTTCAAGGAACTCTGTACGGGAAGAAATGGACATAGTTTCGGTCCATTCCTTACCCGTATTTTTGTCGAGGAAAGTGTAAGTCGGCATTACTTTACCGCAACCTTTTCAGGGTCAAGAACCCACTGGCTTTGCATTGCTGTCACAAACTGCGCAATAAAAGCAGCGGTGCGGGAATCAAGGCTGGGGTTTCTTTGAAAGAATGTGTGGAAAGTAGAGCCGTCAAAAACAAGCTGGACAACCTGCACGTCTCCGTTTTCCAGGGAAATATTCACGGTGTAAAGGCTCGCCCCGGTTGGGGCCTTGCTCTGCACAACCTCATACTTGAGATCCTTGCCGAATACCGCATCTCCGGCGTCGTGAAGAGCGCCGTCAACAGCGTCAACCCAACCTGCAACAAGAGAGCCAAAATCCGGAACTTCAATCCAAGGCATCTTTTTCTTTACTCCGTTTCCACGTACCCGTTATTGTTATAAGCCAAATCTTGACCCGATTCGTCTTTCCACCTCTTTTGATGCTTGCGTCGTCGCCTCTCGTCTCGACGCTCATCAACTTCCCGGTCATCATAATCCCGGCGCCGGTGCCGGTCATTTCTAGACTTACCCATTACACAGAGCCCGGAATAGCCTCATTAACAAGTTTGGCCGTAATGGTCTTAAACGGCCACTTCTTATCTTTTATGGCAATAACCAAACCTGCTTCCTCTGCCGACATAATCTTAATCATATTTACAAAAAGCTGTTCCCTACGCTTAGGCTTAAGAGTGGGATGGCCCCCTTCGACGAAGAGATACAGACGACGGGCATCCACCCGAAGTACGTCCGGCTCAATCGTCTCCTCTCGCCGCTCGATAGGCGGGGCGCCAGCGGGCAAAGCCCACTTAACGCTAGGGTCCAGGGCATACTTGAGCACGGCAGCCAAAGCCGGGCTCCAGTTCTCTCTCAGGGCTTGAATCTTGGCCGGTCCGGTAAGTTCATCGACCGCCTTTAGAATCTCATGAATTGTTAGTCTTTGTTTTCTGCTCATGGTAGAAATTCAGCTGTAGCTTTCCCGTTGATGTTAATTTCGATTTTGATATTATCCTTGGCCGGGTCGAAAATTTCCTCGGCAATGGATTGGATAGGATGATACTCCCCCCAATTCTTTAGCATCAGGCTTTTGATGGATTCATGAATCATCGTGAAGTCTGGGATAAAAGACTTATCATCACTTTTTACGCCGGCTATCCTAAGCTGGTCAAAAATTAAAGGGCCAAGGAAATCAAGAATTTCCTCAACGTATTCTTCAACCATTAAACCAACAACAGCTTCAGCATCTTCCTTTGTTTTTGGATGGCCTTTGTGAGTCCGGGGAAAAGCTACAACCTTGTTCTCGTCGGCCACAAAAGCCTCCTTAGGCAATCTTTGCATGTATTTATTTTCTGAGCTTAGACTGCAACCGGGGCCGGAATATTTGGGTCGGGGTCATAACCAAAAAGCCCGATATCATCCGGAGTAAATGCGAAAATGTCCTTTTTGTCCTGATTTAGAAGAAGTGTCGGCAAAGACTTTGGATTTCGGGCAAGCTGTAAAATAGCTTGTTTGACATGGTTCTTGTAAAGGTGGAGGTCCCCGAAACTGTGTACAAACTCTCCAACCTCGTAGTCGCATACGTGCGCCAGAAGGTATGTAAGGAGCGCATAGGAAGCAATGTTAAAAGGTACTCCCAAGAACACATCGGCTGAGCGTTGGTATAGATGAAGAGATAGCCGGGCCTTAGGTTCTTCCATTCCAACTTCGTGGAAATTTCCGGGATACTGAGGAGGTTCCACGTAGCACTGAAAGAGACAGTGACATGGGGCGAGGGCCATACTTGGAAGCTCGGCAACATTCCAGGATGATACCACGTGTCGGCGGGAATCTGGATTGTTTTTGAGACCATCTACCAACTCTTTAATCTGATCAATGCCACGGTGCCAATATTTTTCAGAATCTCCAAGTCCCCATGTCCGCCACTGTTGGCCATAGATCGGCCCAAGGTCGCCTTTCTTATCAGCCCACTCATCCCAAATCGAAACCCCATACTTCTCTTTCAGATGGGCGGCATTCGTGGACCCCTCAAGAAACCAAAGAAGCTCACCAACCACCGATTTCCAGTGCACCTTCTTAGTGGTAACAAGAGGGAACCCTTTGGACAGGTCAAACCGAATCTGTCTCCCGAACACTGAGTAAGTGCCGGTTCCCGTGCGGTCGGATTTCTCGACGCCATGAAGGCAATCGGTAAGGAGATTCAGGTATTCTTTCACTTGCTTCCCCTCGACATCGGAAGTTCCATAGCAGCCTCAAGCTCCTTCTGCAAGAGAGCCAACGCCCGCCATGCTACCTTAGCCGAGTGCCGAATGCCATCGGTATCTATCGCTCCCCGCTCAAGAAAATGGCGGATAAGAGCATCCGCCTCGTCTCCCGACAACGCTCGATTCCAAAACATTGGTTGGCCAGGATTGTGTTTTTGGCTTCCAAAGTAAGACAGCTCGGCAACCGCTGCTAGAGCGTCCGGAAAGTAATCCAGGCAGCCTGAAGCCACCGGGATTTCTTTGCGCTTATCGCTATCAGTCGTTAACGTCACGCCCGAAAACCAGACTCATGTGGATTGCTGGTATCAAAGACAAATTCCACGCTGTCCTTTGGCATCTCTCTCGGCAGCTTCTTGACATTTTCAAGGAAAGACTTCCACTGGTACTTTCTGATTTCCCAGTTATAGAAAGTGTCAGAATAAGCCGATTGATTCTCGGCCCGTCGATAAAGGTTCATCTTATCATTGTTGAAATGATTATCAACTGCTGTGGCAAGCATCGAATAGATAGTGACCGCATGCTGATTTGGATTTTCATGCATATTATACATGAGAGTCCAATTTGCTGCCGTCTCCGGCAACGCCGCAAAGTTGGGGTGGACGCACAAGCAACCGGCGCTCATGGCCTCCATAAGACTGATACAACTGGTCTCGGGCCAGATGCTTGGGTAGGCAAAACAATGCGCCTTCGTGCGAAGAGCTTCCCTCACCACATCGTTGTGTACCGAACCATGATAAGCCATGGCCGGATGCTCCGAAATAGTTTTGAAAATGTGCTTATACGGCTCGTCTCTTTGTGCCCATCCATAGACACCAAAAGAGGAGTATACGTCAAGATGAACCTTATCGGGGAAATTCTGAGAAAGCCTCTCCATCACTGGCACAAGGATCTCAAGACCCCGGTGCGGCGTTGTGTGATAGATGATATTGAAAGTTGTAGAACCTTGCTTATAAGCAATATCCGGAACAATCGGCTTGATGGCATTCTGCACCACTACCGTCTTGCTAGGCGGAATTTGATACATCTGAAGAAACTGGTCTTTTTGCCAGTTGCTTACAAAAGCAATTGCATGGAACTTCTTCCATCCACCATTCTTTAGATGGGCATTGCACGGATCTGAAGCAAGGTCATGAACCCAAAGAATTCGCCACTTGTCGTCGGCAAGCTTACCGTCCTCGGGCAACCGGCCCAGAATAATTTGGAAGTCTTGAAGAACTTCTTCCCCAAGAAATTCTCCCAACCAATGCCGTTGAAGCTCTGTACCCCCCCAAGCATTCTTGGTCATTTCAGTGCGCCAAGACGGAAGAGCATCTTTTACAGACGGGGCGGCCCCTAGAATTTTTTGGGCCGCTGAAATTTCTTCATCAGTAATAACATTGTTGGTGATAACAGCTTCCTCAGTCATTTTATCTTTCTCTAAATTATAAAAATTGGCCGGGCGGGGAACCTTGGGAGCCCCATTTTCCCCCGTAATTGGGGGATGTCCTTTCCACATTTAGACGACCGCCCGTCTAAGAAACTGGCGAGGGCAGTAGGATTTCCACCTACATCTCCCGACGCCTAGTGGTCGGGCGCTCTATGACAGTTGAGCTACATCCCCCTCAAGATAGGGGTGGTTCGCCCCCCATCTCTATCCGCAGATTTCCCCCCACGGCGGGGCAAGTTGACCCAAAAATTCTGGGCGGCGAGTGAGCTTCGAACCCATCTGCCAAATCGGGGAACCTTACCCGACCAACTCAATCCGAATCAGACGCTCCATACGGAACGACCGATATCCTGCTGCCGAAACATCCCAGAGAGTAACGAGATTCCGGGTTGCCTCATTCGGGTACTCCATCATCGGAGCCACCCGTTGGTTGAGAGTTCCAAACATACGGCGGAACTGCCCATCCTCTCGACGGAAATTAATCTTGCACAGACCCTTGTTTAGGAGAGCAATAACCGAACGCTTGTTGAGCGCCGAATCAGTCTCACTCGCATGGGCTTCCGTGGCAATCCGTCGAGCTATCGTCTTTCTTCTCATCCTTTCTACCACCATCCATTGTATCCAAGTACTTCATCAGGTCGTCATATGACCCCAAGATTTTCCGGGGTGCTTCCGGGTCACTCTGCATCAAAACAATAGGCACCATTCTCTGATCTGGAAAATTCTTTTTTACTTGGTCGAGGTTTATATCCTTTCCTATCTGCATTTCCTTATAAACAAAACCCGAATTATTCAAAGCCAGTTTTGCTTTCATACACCAAGGGCAATTGATCTTGGTTATGATAGTGAACACTGGCTTTCCCATCGATTAGCTCCTGAAACGTTAAGTTTTTGTATTCCCGTATCAGGTGCACGCCGTACTCTGTCGGGCTCTCCTTATCGGTATAATGGGCCTTGGTTTGGGCGTCAAGCAGGCTTTTTATTACTTCAGAACTTTTGAAAGTTGCCACTGCATACTCGGGAAACCTCGAAAGATTCTCGGCCGCATGCATTTGCGCAACACGATACCCATCCTTAGTTTCTAGGATATACGTGCCGTTATCGATGCTCATTGGGTGCCCTCTTTGGTGCTTAAAAACACCATAACAGGGCGTTTTGGACGATAAAAGCGCCAAATAGCTAGAGACGTTTTTTTAGCTCTTTGGCCACTTCTTCTATGTGGACGGGAGTATAATCATCTAGTTGTTCCACCGAAATATTGTAGAACAGCTCGTCGGGAGTCCCCGCAAAAAGAACCGTGTGTCCATGAGTGTGCCCATGGACATTAAACTGAAACTTACGGAGAGGGTCGCCCCCCCTAAGCATGTTTACCGGGCGATGTGTTTGGAGAAACCGAAGGCCAGCGACATGGTGCTCTTGCTCGCCCCACAGCCGGCTCTCTCGGATTTTCTTGAAGCCAGGAGTGCGCTGCTGAATCTTGCGAAAACCCCAGTGGATAATCATCTTGCGCAAGCGAGGGTCATCATCTGGGACATACTTACCATCGGCATCAACAATGTACTCAGTAACTTCGCCGTTGACATAATGCTGGAAATCTTCGTCGTGATTTCCCACGATAAGATTGATCACCCCATTTAGGTGACGCTTGGCTGAAAAAGAACCAAAGTCGCCGCCGTGCCAAACATGGTCCTCGGGCTTGACAACCGAATTCCACTTCTCTGTGAGGTATTGATTGTGCTCGTGGATATCACAAAATGGCCGCCAACCGCCATCACCGTCTTGGCGGCGGCGAATATGAATCCCGTCTTTATTCACAAACCTGATAATATTTTTGTGGCCAAAGTGCGTATCCGAGATAAGCCAGATGTTTCTACTCATAAATCTCGTCCAAAACGTAAACCCCATATCCACAGCGACGGATATCAAGCATGTAGTTATCGTTTATCCTTTGGATCGTGGCATGAGTGTTTTTTATGCCAAGTTCCTTTGTAAGCTTTAGAACATCAATCTTGACCCCGAGATTATTGACAAATAGGTGCCAAACTTGATATGTCACCGTCCCCTCACAGGGGGAACCTCTTTTGACACAACGCCTTCCTCTAGCACCCGCCATTTTTATCGTCCCCGATTAGTTGTGTTCTGGATAGCATCTGCTACCCTTTTCATTCCAACTTCTTTCTTAAGCATGCTCTCAAGCTTTGCCACAGCTTTTGGGGCAGCCCCTGCCATTCCAAGAGCCGGATTTGCAACGATTGAGTCCTTCAAATGCTTGATAGCATATATCAGGGCTTCAACCTCAGTCATTTTCTCTCCCCATTTTCTGTGACGTACTCTAGCCGGGCCTGTTCTTCATCCCCGGAGCTATCAAATTCAATTCCCTTAGACACTCCGGGAAATTCCATGTGCATACGAGTTACCATGGACGCAACTTCGGCTTTAGCCGACTCCAGAAGATTGTCCTTATGCTCAGTCAACATGTTAGCGATATGCTCCATGTTAGACGGACCATTATCTACTGGCTGAGTAAACAAACTACGCACTTCGGCCAGCTTCTTTTTGGAGATAGTTTTTTCTTTAAGAAGCTCGTCCAAGGCGCCCACGGCTCTTTTTAACTGCGCTTGCATCTCGGCCGTCTTACGGCGTATGTCAGCTTCCCGGCGCTCGTTAAAAGATTCATCCTCGATATATGGATGCCTCTTGATCTTGCCGTCCTTAGCATACTCGACCGTGCAAGGCACGCCCGAACCGACATTCAGGGTTGACACGAAGGATGCCCACTGAGCCTCGGACAGCGCCACTTCGGCGATGCATGCCTCAAGACGGTTCGATGCCATGAAGGTCGAATGAGTGTGGGAAACCCGCTCCCGAGCGTAGTTAATGCGAATCGTGATGTAGCCATGGTGCTTCAAGGACGAACCCGCTAGGGTAACTCGCCCTGAGCATCGGCTGGCACCAATGACACCAAAAGAAGGATGATCACGAACAAAGTCGCCGAACTCATCCTTGGATTCTACAACTTTAACGGTTTCGGGTTTCATCGTGAGTGCACTAGAGTTGGCCTCGAATAACGATGGGGGCGGGGCTTCTCACTTTCAAGACACGCCCACCAAACCCCAACAAAAAAGCCGAAGAAGAAGTACGGCATGATAGTCCTACCTCACACAGCTATCTTAAGCCTTTGGAGCCATTCCACCTTGGTCTCGGGAAGGACAGGACTCCAGTGCCGCCCATTCCATGCCACCCCCCCTTCAAGAGAGTTGGTGTCTAGAAGTAAGGGGTCCGACTTGCAAGTGCAAGTCGCCACCAACATTATCCTTTCCAGAGCTTGGTGAAGATGCTGATAGGTCTCGCATCCCGGCGTCTGGTTTGGCCCTTGGAAGTCGTGAACAACAACGTACATGTTACCATCCTAGCATTTGGAGAATCGTGCCTACCATGAAACACACCGCCCCCGCAAGGAAAATCCACTGATGCATCATGATTCGTCTTTGTTGGGCCATTCGGGGTCTCGGGGAGACAAGTATGTACCTTCTGTATACTTCACAAAATAATCCACGGCCTTGCGAATGCAAGACCAGTGATACCAAAAATCACCAGAACGACTTCCCCACTTTCCAGGATTACCAGCAAGGTCATCGATAGGTTTTAGACAACATTCACAGATCTTGCCATGGCCAAAATTCCGAGAGCCGCCAAGATATTCAGATATCGCATTCAAATCCGGCATCTTCAATTTCCTTACGAAGATTATCGGCCTCTCGGGACAGGCTATGAAAATGTGAATGCAAAAAATTCTTCACTTCCAAACTGAAATGATTGAAAGTGTACTCGTCGTCGCCTTGTCGATATACAAGGCGAGAGCCCCGTTTTCCGTGGACACCTTGAAACTCAAAAATTTGCTGCCGAAGACTGAGGTAACGTTGGACAACTTCCGAAATTTTGGCAATCTCAGAAGTTTTTATTTTTGCCGCTGACAAGGCACCACCCTCTTTTCACCATTGACATCCCTAACCTCAAGCCAGCAGTCGCCCGCAAAGTCATAATAACGCCTTCCCTCAAGATAGTACCCCAGTTGGTTAGCGACAATCCAAGTAGAGCCCACCTGCATAGTGTGCGTGTAATGCGTGTGTCCGTGAACCCATGCGGCAATCTGTGGCCGGTCAAGAATCCACTCCTCTAGGGAAGTATAGTACGCACTATTTAACCCCCTTCCGGCCCTAAACTGAGGAGCTGAGCCGTAGTTAGTCGGCGAATGATGCGTGACCAGAACTGTCACCCCATCCCACTCTTTTGCGAGATTTTCCTCCAAAAATTCCATGGATACCTTATGACGGCGAATGGTATAGTCCGGCCGAATCGGGCGAAAGTCAAGACCGCTCTTTATGTAATGGTAATCATTCATCCCAGATCCACAAGTTTGGATAGCAATGGGGTTAGCTCCATCCATGTCCGTCCAAAGGGTTGCGCACAGAAAACGCACCCCCTCAAAAATCACAACTTCATTTTCCACAAAAGAAATCTGGGGCCACTGAGACCACCACTCTTTCAAAGAATCATAAGTTTCTTCATATCGATAATGATAGTGCTCATGATTGCCCATAATCATGATAACTTTTCGATACTGAGGAAAAATTTGCTTGGCAAACCTCTTCACCGATGACTTCTTTTTGCGGGCTTCGGGGTCGGTACGGTGAGGAAGAATATAAGCAGCCGGAATAATATCTCCAGCCAAGACAAGAACATCTCCCGGTTCAAACCCCTTGGCTGTACCAGAATCCTTGTTCCATCCATTTATCTCAAGATGCAAATCACTGACATAGACAATCTTTAGAGGCGGGTCATCCTCCTTCATCGGGTTATTTCCGTCGCCTTGTCCCTGGCCGAATACACCCCCCGACCCGAAATTTTCTCCCATCTGGCATAGTATAGAATTGTCTAGTAACATCTTTTTTCTTTTTAGAGAGAGTAAACCAACCGCAAATCTTTTTCCAAGTCTTCTTTAACATGGTCATAGTCGGGATAGTGTCGCTCCTGATAAATTTTTAACCACTCGTAAGCTTCGTTAGAAGCCTTCTTCCATTCGGGGAAAAATTTTCTATACCAAGAATATTTCTCAAGATTCTTGGCAATATCTGAATCCGTCTCCGGATTATAGTTTTTCAGATAGTCCAAGGCTTTCTTAAGGTCATAGTCATGACCATCATTTGTCTCGAACTTTGCCTTGATAAAGGCCCCAGCTATAGCATCCCCCGCATGCTTGTTGAGACCCCTGATAGTGTTTATGCCCAGGAATCTCTCGGTTCGACACTTGATGCAAGAGGCAGCTATACAAACACAATCGCCCAGATGGGAGCCCATCAAAGAATTACGAAAAGCCGGAACAAGGTCGTCAGCCCTTGCAATAACCGAAAAGACATTTTCTATGGCGTCTTCAATCTTATTATTGTCCTCGACCGCCAACTCTATGTCCCCAAGGACGTACTTCAATTCATCTACCCGAAGTTGTGCCTTCACAAGAAGTTCCTCTTGCGGAGTATCAAGCTCAACCTCGGTTTCAAGAGGATTTTTAGCCCAGTGAATCTTCATCTAGCCCATTTACTCCAGAGTGTCTCGATACCTTCTTTGGTAAAGGTTATCGGAGTTGGGGCCGGGCCTGTACCCGACACGTAATTGACGATTTCCTGGTTTAGCTCATTTCGAACTTCCTCGACCATGAGATCCCACAACTCGGCATGGGCTCTCTTGAGCCGGCGCTTTTCTTTACACCGCCGCCGTCTTGCTGCTCGCCTCACTTGACAACTCCTAAGACAGACTTGCCACAGCGTTCGAAGAGCCTATTGATGGCCCAGATTTTTTCTCCCTTGGTCTTAGGAAGCCATCCAACTTGCCCTTGGGGACCGGGAGAAGTCAAGAAAGGCTGGCCACCCCTCCCGCAAACAACGCAATTCCAATCCCAGCTTTCTTGGCAGTAGTAGCCATCACATTTTGGGTTGGTGCACTTCTTTGGCTCGTACTTCATGACAAGTCCCACACAGTCACAACGCTGTCCCGAAAGTTCTCCTCAATAATGGCGGCTACAATGACCCAGGAGCCCCCACCAAGCCCGGCGCCAATCCGGGGGATAGAGAGTCGGGCGGTTCCAATCTTCTTGCGCACAGCCCGGAATGCGTCATCTAGGGCATCATATGACAAGTATCTCTTGCCGTCCCGCCCATAGCCCCTTTGAGTAATAAGGTTAAGGATGCGATAAGGGGCGTCTCGTTGGGAATACTCATATACCGCCCCAAGCGGCAAACCGTCGCCCCGCCCATGAAAGCCAACTTCCCACTTATACGTCTCTTTGAACTTCTCCGCCACCCAAGGATACCGCCTCGCAATTTGCAAGGCGACGCCAGCTCCCATGCGGGCCGAAGAATTGCATCCGTGAGCGATATATGGGTCCGACGTGTCGAGAAGATTTCCAGTCACATATTGAAGCATTTTCACACCGTTTGCATAGGGCTCAATCACTGGTCATCCACCCATACTGAGCATTGGGGCCGGAGCCCTTGAGCTGGAGACTTCCGTCGAAGCTACAGACGATGCGGTCTAATCCCAACACACACAACCAAACCCACGGTTGTCACAAGCTGTCTTCAAAGGGGTCAGTCCAGTCACCAACCCCCCGGATAATGGTTGCGGCCCAGTCTTAACCCATCAGAGGAGACTAAGCAAGTTCAAAATAATAATTCCATAGATAACCCCCGCCATAGTGAGCATCAGCCCCACAGCTGCCAACCAAACCAAAAAGATAAACCCGACAATCGAAAAGAATGTCTTAGTTTTCGGCCAGCCACCCTCTAGACTTATTTCGTCGTGTGGCTGTGGTCGTTTCCCTCCGGTACCTCCGGCACCGAGTTATCCAAGTATTCCCCAAGCAAGTCTTCGTGGAACATCGAAATCAAAAATTGAGGAATGGTCTTCTTTCCCTTCTCGACAACGTGGACATTGATACTGAATCCATCATGGCGGGGAGTGAGTTGGACAACTTGCTGGCCGTAATCGGTAATTTGAAGATTGATGGTGTACTTTGTGTGGCCACCGGGCTCATCTTTTGATACTTCAATATCATACTGAGCCTTATCAAAACTCAGTTTCTCCACATGAGCCCGAATGAAGTTGTCAAGGCGCTCCTTAAAAGAGTCCAAAAGTTGCAAATGTCTAAGGCTGTCGATCATGTTTTCTTCCTTTCAAGATGCTTACTGAAGTTTTCTCGACTTATGGTCTTTCGAAGATATCTCTCCCCCACTCCATACAACAACTCATAGGCAAGCCATGAGCGGGCGATAACAACCATGTCAGCAGTTTCTCCCGGTGTCATCGGTGGATAATCCCCGTAATGGTCCAAAAGAACCTCAATCCTTTTGATCATTGAATCTTGATAGTCGGCACTGACATAAAACCAATCTTCGATATCTTGATTGAGGTTTTCTTTCATGACATGAATAACGTAATCCCCCAAAAAGGGGACTACGAAGGAAACAACTTCTCCGGCATCGTAAGCGTCAAGAAGCTCCGAATCATCTCTCCTAGCGAAGGATTCTAAGAGCTTTTCGCCTTTGTCCATTTAGTTATGGTCGATACCATCCTTCTCCAGTTTGCGAGAAAGGGACCGCTTGTACTCTGTCTTCGGCACCAACACTTTCGGCTTGAACTTGGTGTTGAGGCTCCTGGCTTTGGGCATCTTGGGCTTGCGGGGCTTCTTCATGACCTACACTCTTTCTCTTAAAGGCGCCACTGCGACCGGGGCGGAAACCGGGCGGGCAATCCTTTGCCTTCACGTCCCTGGTTCCATCGGTAAACCACTTACCTCGATTCCCATTAGTAAGCCTCTCAGCAACAGAGGTCAACTCTTCTCTCGGCTTCCTCTCAAGAACCGGTTGGCCTTTCATAGCAAGCCAAGTATTATGGGCCTCGGCTACATGTTCGGCCAACTTCCACTCAGCCTCAGCCTGCACCAAGGGCTCTAATCCAAGAAATTCAAGACTAATCGCAGCTATCTTACTACCATTATCAGCGACAATGGCGCACTCATGATGAATCTGAGCAATGCCCGAGATGCCAACAACCCGATGTTGAAGATGCTGCACTTTCCATAGTTTATTCGTAATATCTTCTACACCACTCATCTTAGAATTCCCTTCGCTTCTTTCCGATAGTATACTTTGCTTGTAATTCCCACTCGGCCTTTTCCGAGAACTTAAGAATCTTTAGCTGTGTTAAAGGTGAGCGAGGTTCTTCAATCCTCTCCGGCTCCAGCACCTTCACCAAACCCCACTCCTCTAAGAGAGTGGCAATAGTATTGCGCCGGGCTTTGTCTTCTTCATCAAAATTACTGGGCTTGCCATCAAGGGAAAATAGTTCCTTGAAATGCATAATGGCATATCGGCCTTGCTTATGCAAGACATGGCAGCTCTGATATAAAATCTTCCCTTTGCGACTGGGAATGCCAATTCTCTCCAAAGTTTCTTTGACTTTGTGAAAGTCGTTCGGGTTTTTGAACTTTACTTCGACCCCTAGGCTACGGAAAATGTCATCCTGTTTTTGCGTCATTTCGTTTAACGCCACCCTTTGCGTCACAAATCAATTTTTGTTGTTCCTCACTCAAGAATCTCATGTACTCCCGAGCCCTTACACTATTCTCTTTAGTGTACTCGGAAATGGCCTCGACAATCTTGTCGTCTGTCCGCTTAGCCTTGCTCATGCGACCCGACCAACGCTTCTTTTTAGGAATGGCATGGTAGAGATAAAGGTAATGGTTTTTCCAACTTAGGCCATTCACGATGGCCCGATTCATGGCATAAGCAAAAGGCAAAGTGTCGGGGTAGCGAGAAAGCATGCTATTGACAAGGAAAGGATTATAACCCCCGTCATCAGGCTTTCGGTGAAAGAGAGCATCGCTAGTAAGATCACCCCCTGTCCCCATGACAATAGAATCAAGATAGCGCCAAGGGCTAAACTCTGTAACGTGCTCACTCGTCGTTTCCGTCTTCGCCGATGTATTGTCCAGCACGCTCCGAATATCGTGTTTTTTCATGGCTCTCTATCTCATAAACTATTTCGGCGCATCCTTTACAAAAGTGCATCTCTATCTCGCCGTCTAACACCTTGACTTTAATAAGTTCTCTTTTTCGAAACCAAAAAAGCTTATTACAATACCAACAACTATCCCAAAACTTTAATCTTTCCAGAAACATCGAGCCGCCCCGTCAAAAATTTGACCCATGAATATCAAAAAAATAAAACAGTATGAGCTATTCAAAATAAGATACGGAATCAAACCAAATATCGCATATACCCTTACATAATTTCTTTTCCGGGTATCAGGGATAAAGGAGCTTACTGCTCCAAGGATCACTTCCATTCTCCCTTGAGAATACCCATCAGGTGGAACAGACAGGCCGTCATAGAGATTTGGAAGTTGGCGACGTGGCTTGATTCGGAGTCATACTTGTGAAGGTAGGCGATAGCCTGCCCAGCTCCCGAAAGAGTGAGCCTTGGGGGCAACTGGTCAAAAAGAGCGGTGAAGAAAGCTCGACGGTCGAGGAAAGCGTTATCGGCCACCCACTTGCACATGTCCGTGAACTTCTGTTCCTTGACGAAACCGATAACCCCATCAAGGTTTGTCTCGATACGGGCAAGCGCCCCAGTATCGACCTTGCCCTTGCCCGCTGCATCTTGCAATTCATTCAGGATATAGCGCCAATCCGGAAAGAACTTCATGATGATTTGAGCCACTACGGAAGGGTCATAATCCTTTTCCTCGGCCTGTAAAATCTTCTCAGCCCGTTGATGAAAGGCCACCATAAGGCCCTCTTTTTCAGCCGGGGGAATAGTGAAGGCAATCTTGGTGCATCGGGAGTGAAGGGGCTCGATAAGGTCATTGGCATAATTGCAAGCAAGGACGAAACTGCAATTCTTTTCAAACTGGTCAGTCATGGCCCGCAGAGAACGCTGCGCATCCCGAGTAAGGCTATCGGCCTCATCCAGGATGACAGCCTTGCGCACGCCGCCAAAGCTCATTGTGCTGGCAAACTGCTCAATCTCTGCCATCGAATCAATACCTCGCCCAGCTTTGCTAGAAGCATTGATTTTGAGCACATCGGCGCCAATCTGATCAAGCAAGGCTCGGGCCACCGTTGTCTTGCCGATACCCGGCCCGCCATGAAGAATAAGGTGAGGGATGGCCTTTGCTTTGACCATCGCCTTAAACCCTTCTTTGATAGAAGAAGGAAGGATGGCCTCATCAACCGTCTTTGGACGGTACTTTTCGGCCCAAACAACAGATTTCACAATGCTCATAATCCCTCCAAAAAAAGCGACCCGACAGGATTCGAACCTGCAACCACCCCAACGTCAGGGGCGCTCTACCCATTTTGAGCTACGGGTCTACCGAGCTTTTGTCTAGAATTGGCTCGGGTTCTTTTATTGCTGTTGCTCCCTATCCGGAGCTTGCACATCCCTAGGACGGCACTCGTAATAACCGCTTGGTAAGAGCGCCCCAGCCGGAAATTGCGCCTCCACCTTTACAAGATTTTCCTGGCACAGAGCCATGGTTGGAAATTCATAGACATCTTTGACTGATGTCTGACCATAAAGGGTGAAAACCAGAACAAGTACATAAGTTGTAAGCGACATATCTATCCTTTCAAAACTTGGAAGTCTCGGCATCAAGAGAGATGAAATAATCGAGACCTTCCTCGCTATTGGAGAAATGAGCATAACCGGCCTCAGTCACTTCAACATCATAATCAGCCGGAATAAGCTTGAAGTTCTCGGCTTCAAAAACAGCTTGGAACTTCTTATTCGTCACCCCAACTTCGATCTCATGGGTTTCGACTTCATTGCGGATGTTGGTGGCCCGGAGTACCATCTTCTCTCCGTTCCCAGCAACCACAATCTGCTTGACCCCTAAAAGACGCTGAGCCTTGAGAATTTCCTCAAGGTCTGCCCTGGCCAACTTAAAATCAGCATCCACCGAAGGGAGCTTGATTTCTTTCTCCGAATGAACAATCACTTCGGAATCAGAGTACTGAAACTTCGTCCGACGATTGCCTTCGGAGATGACAAGGTGGTCATCTTTGAACTCCACATCGGCAGTCTTTCGAAGAGAAAGCATCCCAAGCAACCGCCCAAGCTCATAAATCGAGAAATCCTTGGGGAACTCTTGGTCCAAAGTAGCCTTGGCAAACACCGACTTGCCGGTGTTTAGGGTCCGAAGAACATTGCCCTTCTTGACCACGATACCGGGGTTAATCGTAATAAACGACTTCAGAACAGAAATTGTCTTCTCGGACAACTGCATAAAACTTCCCTCATCACCAGATAATCTCTAGACCTTGATACCAAAGAAAAACCGAAAAATCTACCCCGAAAGTTTATGACCTTGTTTTTTGAAGAAACCGTAGTCTTTCCTGAATCTTTGGCTCATGCTTCTTTAAGATTTCAGTGTGGTTGTCAAGCATTTCCTGGACCTTCTCCGGAGGAAGATTCTCCCGTGCTGGGCGCTGTTTCGCCTTATACCCCCCGGTGTTTAGCAACTGGGGCTCGGTATTGGCCACCACAAGCTCTTTGCTCTCCTCCTTAGGAGACTCTTGCTGTTTCTTTTGAAGATTTTCAATTTTACGCTTAGTCGTAACCTTCTCCTTGAATTGGCTCAAGGAAAGTTCCGGACGGCGCTGCTGTCCAGGTTTAAGAGCCATTTTTACCTCTGTTTTACTATAGACCCCAAATCAAGACGGACAGGAAACTCCAAATACGGCAAGAATGTTTTGCTGTGATAATACACTAGGATATCTCCATCTTCTTTGGGGAGAATTTCATCAGGTATCATCGACTTTAGCTCATGCAAAATCTCAATAGAATCAGTCTTACCGGTCTCGACCAACGCCACCACTCTCTCGATAATCTCAATAAGTGAAGGAGCCTTTGTATCCTTCATTTTAGTCGGGGCCGGCTTGAAAGACACCTACTTACCTCTTATGCTTTAACTCGTCAGGATTAGCTGTGGGGCTGGCGCCAATCTGCGCTAGCTGATGCAGCGAGCCTTTATAGAAGTAGCTTCCCATATGCTCCAGACCCATCCACGGGCACATCCAGACCCGTCCTCCCCCTTTTACCACTTGCTGACAGAAAAAGTAATCTTCCGACAGGTAGCGATTGGATGTCGGGCAGATTTCAGCCTGGAAATAAAGCTGAATTTTCTTGTGCCCGTCAAAGTGAGCTGAGCGAACATGATCAGGAGTAAACTCGTACTTACCCTTGGTATAGTCTTCGAAAAGCTTGAAGGCTCGGCGCTGCACCATCATGAAGCCCGTGCCAATTTCCAGCACTTCGGCCGGCTCATTGAGGGGAATGCGCTCGACCCCTGGCTTAGGATTGAACACAAAATCGGCGGCAAACAGCTCAAGAAGATTCGGATTCTCATCACCCATACCTTTATCGACGGCTTGTTTCACCTTCTCCCAAGCGATAGTTTTCTTAGGATAGGCGGCGCCAATCACATCGTAGGGTGAGTCGTCGCTAGCCAGAGCAAGAAGGGTGAGCACATCCTTTGGATTGAAGCTGATATCAGAATCAATGAACATCAGATGACTGCAATCTGATTGCAAAAAGACTTCCGAAATATATGAGCGGGCTCGGGTAATCAAGCTCTCGTTACTCAGGAAATACGCCTGAATCTTGATACCGTGCGCCGTGCAAACGGCGCTCAAATCCATCAAAGCCTTAGTAAAATTTGCCCCACACATGCCCCCATAACATGGGAGGCCGAGGAAGATACTACGCTTTTGAAGTTCTTCCCTCGAAATTTTGATTTCCACCAATATTCTCCTTATCTCTGTAATACCATGTAATATATTTTGATGAATTGCAGCGATGCCTCACCGAACCTCCATCCATACCAAAGTATTTAGCACACTCCGATATGGAAGGAAAAAACTCCCCATTTGCAACAACAGCTCTTGAGCCTTTCTTATTACGAGCGACAAGCCATTCTTTACGTTCTGTATTAGCTGCCCAAGCCGCCGATAGCTTTGCTTTCACTTCAGGTCGTTTAGTTGGATTATTTTCTGTAAGCACAAGCATAAGTGCATCAGACAGAACTTTGCCATGCCAAAAGCCTTCTGGTGGCTCTCCAGAGATAATAATGTTTACAGAGCCGTTGGTATATTGCTTTCGGCCAGTTCTAATTGCTGACATCTTAGCTCGACTCTCTGGAGAATGAATCTTTTTGCCTTTGTTATGATGGGCTTCTTTTAGAAACCGAGCATATTTTCTACGAAAAAAATCGTGTAACCTAGATGTATATCTCATCTCACTCATTCTACCACCAGAAATATAGTGGAGAGCATGATACATCTTGCGACGATGTATCACATCTACACACATTTTTGGTAAAAGAAGATGAAGCACAAAATGTTCTTTTGGGGTAACGAAAACAAGATTTTCTATAAAATCGCTTCCGCCCAAGGATTTTGGTTCTATATGATGGTTTTCACAATAACCATCTAGCTTGCCCCGAGCACATGCCGTGGCAATCAAAGAATAGTACCACCTAGTATACTTGTTTTCGAAAAACAACTTACTTTGCTTCTTTTTCATTTAGATACATAAGGATAATGGTATAATGAAGGACTTTCAAAAGGTCTTTACGATTACAACCATCTTTGCGCCCATATCTTCTGAGATACTTTCGGGCGCTTTGTTTAGAGAACACGCCAAGCTCCCCATCAGCTTCCATCACGTCGAATTCCTGGACGCCCTGCGGTCCTCCGGAGACATAATGCTCCCCGTAGGTGCCCCTTAGGTACTTCTCCAGCTCAGACAGAATCTTGCCTTCGCTATACTTCCAAGGAAAGTCCTGGGGCTTTTCATAACGCACGGTATCAACTTCTACTGTACTTTTCTTAAACAGATTATCTGCCATCTCTTGCCCCTCAATCCTCAAATCCGGCCGTTTCTTCTTTATGAAATCAAGAAACTCGTCCGGGGGAAATTCATCCTTGGACACGAAACCTCTCCATCAATCTATCCACCTTAACCAAATATCCATCGGAGTTGTTGTCCCCGCACTTCGATAAAAACCGCACATGATTTTCCTTGTTCTCAACCCACTTCATAAGATGATAAGGATTGTCCACAAAAATGTGGGCTCGATATCTTTTATCAAAAACTACATGAACCCATTCAGCTACCCTTTGCTGAACCGCAGCTGAAAGACCCGAAGGCTTATTTTGGTGGGAATTCCAAACCTCAAAAAAAGCATTCCCGGTCTCGAAAGATCTCCAATCGTGTTTAATTTCCACCTTTCCAACGTCAGGAATATACTTGTCCCCCGAAACCCCAAAACCTTGCTTAACATCTTCTTGCAAAGTATTTGGCCACAAACGAGAAGCCACATAAGTTTCTTGCTCGCTAGTTTCTAAAATCTTTCGACTAATTTTGCCGTCGATAGAATGAATCCAGCTTTCTGGAATGTCGGTCCAAATTTCAAATCGCATTATCGAACATACTTCCTTTCTTGGGCGGTAACATAATAAGGCCCATATGAGAAAACTTCTCAATAAACTTTTTGGGAGAAATTCCCAAATAGCAAATCGTTTGCCCCCTTGCGGGGGCATTCTTCTGCACTGAGGGATTCCAGAAGTGCACTCGGCGTTTGATAAAAAGCACCGCCGAAGATACACCAGCCACCGAATGCCACCACGCACTGTCTGTACAGTTGTGGGTGAGAAAAATTGCTTCGGTTGTGCGACCCGACAAATACTCAGCAGACAATTTCGTAGCAAATCGTTTAATCAAAGCTCCCTCGAAAGGAGGATTTAAGAATACCCTCCCATGCCAGGATTTTTCAAGCCCAGAATTTTCTTTGGTGTGAAATACTTCAGCCCGAACAAATTTATTAGCTTCTTCGCAAGAAGCTGGGTCCAAATCAATTTTACCAAAAACTTCGTGGACTAAATCAGCAATTTCTTTAGGGGTATACCACTCATTTTGTATACCCCCGATATGCTCAATTCCCAAGAGGGTTATACTCCAGTTTAATACCTTTTCCTTGCCGCATAGCCTTACGAGCCTTGCGGCGAGCAATATCGAAAGTAAGAGGGCTCACCCTGTCCTTGAAAAGAACGCCCTGTAGGTGGTCGTATTCGTGCTGGAATATGCGAGCCGTGAGACCAGCAAATGTCTCAGTCACCGTCTCTCCACTGGGATGGGTAAATCGCACCTTGATAGCCGCCGACCGCTCCACTTCAATGAAAACGTTGGGGAAAGTAAGACACCCTTCATTGAGCTTAACTTTGCGAGGGTCGTAATTCACGATTCGGGGGTTAAAGCAAGCATAGACCTTGCCACCCCCCGAACCCATGACAAAAACATTATAGGGCAGGCCAACTTGGCAAGCCGAAAGACCAAGACCCTTAAGCTCGACCATCGTGTCGGCCAATTGCCGAGCAAGCTCCTCCGGATGAATCGGAAGGTTCTGAAAATCAAACTTCTCAGCCTTACGCCGTAAAATCGGGTCAGTTTCCGGCACCAACTTCAGAGTTTTAGTTGGTGCCAGTTCTAACAAATCAGTTTGTGGCACCTTGGTATCCTAGTGTTTCGGCCGCCGAAGGCGTGCAAGTAGCTGGTAGCCGCAATTTACGCCCAAGAACTTCCTCTAGTCCAGAATGATTTGCGGGGTTAAAAAGAAAATCCCGATAAAACTTATCATTGTGCGAGAAGTCTTTCACTTGGCAAGCCTGAATAAAGTGGTCTTCAGCCTGTGACCACAGAGCCTCCATAGTCCGACGATGATATAGCAACTGCCCCCGAGTAGTACGGTCTACTTTCTTGACAAAATCCATCGTCATCATCATCAGGGCCGCAAGGCCATCTCGATACGAGTTATCAAACTGGAGATGGTCTTTAAGCTGTAAGCTCAACAGCGTATCAATCGCATACGCATTCAACTCGTCTAAAATAAACTCGAAATCCTCATGAGAGGTGGCGGCGTTCTTGCCACTCTTTAGATAGGTGTCGGCATAGCCATCCTCCTTAGGAAAGTCCTTACGAAGAAGGCGGTCAGGGCGAGGGCGGATTCCCTCAACTCGGGGCACTTTGGTGTGGTTAGCCAACTGATAGGCGTCTTGCGAAAGCAAATGGTGAGATTCGTGCACGGCAATAGCAATCGACAACACCATCGACTCGCAATCAAGCCACACTCGGAAAAACTTCTCTTTGCCCCTGGCTTTCATTGTGGCCTCAGTCCACGCTGCCAAAGGAGAAGTCGCAATCAGCTTGTTAATCTCGGGCGTGCACTTGTCGGCATGAATCCGGACAGCCGGGGCCGTAAAAGAACCGCTTTCGTCCTTCTCCACATGCATTTCTTCCTCTTCAGCATGTTCCTGTTCGGGAACTTGAGGAGCAGCTTCCGGCCCTTTTTGGGGCATTTGTTCCTGTTCGGGAACTTTTGGTGCTGGTACTTGTTCCGGTTCAGGAGCTTTCAGCGCCGGGGGCGGCGTAAAATGTTTTGGGGGCTCAACAAATACCGCCTCCGGCTCAGGATTATAGTGCTTGTAAACACCTTGGGCCGAAGCCACTAGCACGAAAGCGACGACACCATAAGCTATGGACTTAAGGTTCATTTCGTTCCCCTCTTGTGCGGCTCAACTTTCGAGCCTTTCAGGTATTCTTTCTGCACTAGACGAAGTGGCGTCCCATCCGGGGCATTATCTAAGAGAAAACTCCAGAATTTATCCCTCTCAACCGAATCCTTAAGACGACGGGCTGCCCGATCCTCCATGCGAGCCCAGTGTCTCTTCTTTACTACAGGAATACGCAAAAATTTCGCTAACTTCTGAGATTTCTCTCTCGGTCCAAGCATCCATTATCCTTTAGTACTAGCCAAAAACGCCATCAATGTACTTTGTTTCTCCTCGACAGTCAAGTCCCTTTGTTCTTCAAGATATTGCTTGAGAGCATTGACAGCTAGTTGCTTGAGAAGAAACGGCCCAACCTCTTTACCGTGGCGGTTCCGATACCACCAACTTCCATACTCTTCCCAAAGGAGTTTATTCGGTCCTAACATGAAACCTCCAATCTACTAAAGTTCTTCTCAAGTTTGAATTTCAAAGTTTTTTCAAAAGAATTGCGCCAATTAGCAGGCTTAGGAGAAATAACCATAATGGTTCGCTTGGAAGCTTCACGAACGAACATACGCACGCAAGCATCAAGGCAATCGTAATCAAGTGCGCCATCAAGAATCTCATCCAAGACCAGCAAATTGAAACTAGTGCTCTTGCGAGCTTGGATGACTTCCAGCCACGCAAAAAGGATGGCGAGATTGATTCTTGCTTTCTGTCCTTCGGAGAAGCTTCCATAGCTGAAGTTGTCCCGGTACCTGGATAGTAGAGTTTCACTGAAGTTCTCGTCAAATTGGAAATCACAGAAAAGGTCAAGCTCTTCCAAGTATTGGTTAATCAGTTTATTAAGGATGGGGACGTACTGCTTGATTATCCGGGCTTTGATTCCCCCGTCCTTAAGCATTCCAGCGGCAACGTTGGCCACTGACAGCTCTTCTTGGATTTTCTGGAGATTGGTGCCTTGCAGCTCGATATCCCGCTGTAGGGCCTCTATTTCGGCCGTGGGCGCTTCCATTTCAAGCGACGCCCTCATTTTCCTGATTTCCTTGCTAATATAATCCATCTGAGACTTAAGTTGTCTTGCCTCCGATTCGGCACTAGCCCTTTCTTGAGCTATCCGCTGATGCTCAGAAGCGGCCTTTTGGTATCCCTGCAACTCTTCCTTAGCCGCTTCCAAGTACCCCAACAACTCAACTTGAGCATCCTCATTCTTGGCCGTTTTTTGCGTTATCCTTTCGATAGCAACGTTTCGGAAAGAATCAGTGATAGTCTGATGACAAGTGGGACAAACCTCGTTTTTGCGATAAAAGTCAATCTCTCGATTAAGCTCTTGAGCTTTTCCCCGCAACTGGTCAAGAAGGTTGCTATATTGATTAACTTTCTTATCCGGGCTCCCCCACTTTTTCATTTCTTCTTGAATGACTATCGTCTTTTCAATAAGCACCCTGGCTTTTTCTTCTTGGGCCAGATTCCTAGCCGAAATTTCGGTCCACACCCCTTCTTTTTCGGTAATCAAATCTCCCGAAACTTTCTTGGAATCGGCCACCCACTTATTATGGACTTCAAGCTGCCCCTGAAGTTTGGAGATGTTATTAACAAGACTCTGGGCCGCCGAATTAATCCCCTTCATCTGCTCTTTGAGGACTTCATTCATAACCGTGCAAATCTGGATATCAAGAAAATCGTCCACAACAGCTCGCCGGTCGGCCGCCCTGAGCTTCATGAAAGGAACATAATTGGTGCTTCCAAGGACGATAGACTGGCAAAAGGTCTTGTGGTTGCGCTTTAGAAGTTGTTCTTCAAGGAAAGTTTGATACTCATCCTTGCCGGTGCGCTTATCCACCATCTTTGGGGTTTCGTTTTCAATCTCAAAAATCTCGAAAACATCGGGAGATTTCCCTCGACGAATCAAATAAGGCTTTCCCCTCACTTCTAAAAGAAGCTCGACAAGCATATTTCGTTTGTTAATGGAGTTTACTAGCTGGGGAAGATTGACATCCCGGTAAGCTTTGCCATAAAGGACAAAGCACAAAGCATCCATAAAGGTGCTCTTGCCGGCCCCATTCTCACCCACGACAAGCTGGGTTCTAGCGTCTTCAAAGTTTATCTCGGTCCAATAGTTTCCGGATGCTAGAAAATTCATGTACCGAAGAATCCGTAAAACTACGGTGTGGTTATTTCTTTTTGTATCTTTCGGGGGCACTTTTCACAAATACCTTTAAGGTGCTGGCATTATCTTGCCACGACAATTCAAGTTTACAACCACAAATGGTATAAATTCTTCCCGTTTCGTCAATAACTTCGAAACGAGTCACATTCGATATTTTTTGTTTTTCGGCCACTTCTTCGTCCGAAGGGTCCCACCAAGCTTTACTCATGCTTGCCTCAAGAGAGCTTCTTTGTATAGCTCTCCGAAAAGAGCTTCAAGCTTGCCCTGGTCTACCGTAGTCGTTTCTTTGATGCAAGTCTTTAGGTGTGTCCACACATCATCAGTATCAGCAATCTCAAGCGTAGTTTCCTCCTTAGATGAAAGAACTTGGGTCGTCTGCTCGACCACCTTGACATCAAGGGCCACCTTTTCCAGATCCTCGATGAAAGTGTTGAATCGCTCGGGGCTGGCCCGAGGATCTCTAATCACTCGACAATAGGTGCCGGCATACTGCCCAACCTCCGATTGAAGGTCTTCGGGAGCCGTCCAGAGAATCTTATTGAATAGCCGCTTGGGATTTCGATAAAAAGTATACTTCCCATCTTCGGTGTCTAGAAGGTGGAAACCTTTGGGGTCATTCCAATCGCTCCACGTCATCTCATAGGGACAAGACAAGTAGCGGACAATTGTGCCCTTGTGGCGGCCGACCTTCTGCTCTGAGAGAGTGTGGAAATGTCCCGACGCAACTTCCTCATAGCCATCAAAGATGTTGCCGTCATGGCCATCTTCGGCTACTTGGCCCGTCCCGATATTGAAGCCCTTGAGATGGAAATGCCCAATCACATGACTGGTATTCGAATTTCTAGCATGGATTCTGATGGCGTCGAGACATTCTTCTTCATTCTCTTCGCAAATCCACGGCACCATCAAAATATTGAGATTATCAAACTCAAAAACCTCAGGCTCCATAACCAAATCAAGTTTATTGCCAATCGGCGTCGGGGGAGAAGGCACTAAAGTCTCTAGCGCATTTACTCGCAAAGTATTAGTGTGGTAGACATCGTGATTTCCCGGAAGGATATAGACATGGTTGAATTGCCCCCAGACTTCTGGCCAAAAGCGAATCTTAAGTTCGTGGAGTACATCCGTGCTGGTAAGTTTCCGATGGTCGAACAAATCACCCGCAATAATAAGATGACGGACGCCGAGGAGATTGCTGCGCTTCACGACGCCTTCTCTGAAGAATTCAAGAAAATGGTCGAGAAACACTCGGGAGTTGCTGCGAACCCCAAAATGAATATCACTTAAGACGGCAATCTTCATCGCCCTTCTTTTCTCCACGAATCATCGGCTCTAAACGAGTCCGCCGAATCCAATCATAATGCTCCAGCGTACACTTTTCCCGGAGCGTGTCTAAAATGGCTGAGATAGTGCCAATGCAGTAGTCTACTTCGCAATCAACTTCGTAGTCAATTACTTCAGCATCGACAACCTCAATCTTTGGGGCAAATCCTCTCATGGCTGACTTTGATGACCGCAGGCCGGACATGAAGTCCGGGGCAGGACTTCATACGCATAATCTTTTACCCGACGAATCTGCTTTGGGGACATTATGAGAAGAAGGCCCTCACTCCCCTCCACCACAACTCGGATTGCGTCGGGTGCCCCTAACTTGTTAAAAATCACGACAATACGACCTTGGAAAGTGTAATCCCCTCCAGTCTTTTCAACCAAATCCCCGACGTTGGTAATATCTCCCTCTTTATCGAGGCAGTACATCAAGATAGACATTACGCCTTCCGAGCCGCTGCCTTACGTCGAGCTTGGTCAATAGACTTGCGAGCCATGCTGCATTCCTTAGTAATCTCGGCGGCAATAGCCTCCAAAGAAATGCAGATATTCTCTTTTTCGGTGGCGCTTGCCGTCTTAAGGCGAGCCAACATCCCCTCGATCTGGGGCGGCAGAAAATTCTTCGTCGTCATTTACAATCTCCAAACCAACCTCATCTAGATCTACAATATCACAACATATCAAAATACCGCCTCGACCACCGGGGCAGAAGGCATCGCAAGTCGTATATACCTTCCCCGGCAGCCACCGAGAATCCAGCTTTACCTGCTTCCCAAACCACTTGCAGAAGCTATTATGGCTATTACACCACCATTTCACTTGGAAGTCTACCTCTTTCCATGTCGATTAAAATATTTTTGATATTATTTGCTCCCCATGGATTCTGAGAATGCACGTGCCAAATGGGATTTTTCATGTCTCCCTTCACCACAAGAGTAGCCACGAATTTCGCCACGAAAGCCCCTGTGCTCAGCTTGCCGTCATAGCCATAGTCATACCCCAAATCGTGGTCAAAGCTGATTTCCTCAACACCCCCATGGGTTTGAATAACCTCATGAGTAATGATGTAGATAGCTTGAAGAGCCGTCTTGGCCAGCGTCCAACTTTCATCCGGAACCGCCCGGCAATCATCAATCCAAAGTTTCATTTTTGACCTTTGTCCAATAAACTTCCCAGTATTGTCCTTTCGAGGGACGGGCCTGGGGGAGCCATCCGGCTTTTACAAGGGCCTTGTCTATCTTGGCTCGCTTCTGGCAAGCTTGTTCATCCCTTGTCGGCGGCTGACAGAGAGCATCAGCCATCTTCCATGCCTCGACATCGGCCAGATTCACGGCCACAATCATAGCGAAGAGTATCATGCTCGCTCCTTTTAAGCGATGAAGTCGTCCACGTTTAAGGTCATCCACACTACAAAGTCATACAGGTCTGCATCGGGATTGGTTTTCAAATAATCCTGCATCCGGCCAAACATGGCGCATGTACCATGGGCATTACCAGCTTCAAGTTCGTCTTGAGCTTCCCGCAGGCGGTCAATCAAGTACTCATGCTGAGTACTATTCATCGCCTTCCCTTGCTTTGTTTTTGGTTGGGCTGCTTTCTTAGCCATTTTTTTCTCCTTTACCAATCATTCGTTTACCCCTCCCCCTCGATTTTCCACCCCCTCCCCACAATCATACAAGTGTCCATCAATTGAATAGCTTGGATTACTTTCTTCAGAGAAGTCGGGAGAAAAGCGCATCCAGCACCCATCTTCGTGGGATATGCACGACCCCGAAACCCGGCCGTCATACTCCCGGCCCGCATAGGCGACAAACTTTAGAATGGGGCTCATTTGTATCCAGGTCTACTAGTCACAGGCTTTTCCTTTACGCCATGACCTATTGCTACTAAAATCGAGTTTATTGTGTTTTTCGCAGTTTTCCCCACGTAACACGCATACATTATCACAGGATTCATCATAGAAACTTCTTTAATCCGTTGGTTTTCATGCGCTTCATGCGTTTTGGCAACTTCTTCTGCTTCTTCCTCTCCATCGAAGCCTCAAACTCTTGGATGTACTGGTCATTGTTCTCATACATGACACGGGAAGCCACTTGATCATCGTCCGAGCTTCCCATGTCGTGGAAGATGAAAGCGTTCTGAGTCATCTTCAACTTTATGTATTGCTCTTTTTTCTCTTTCTGAATCCGCCTAATAAACGAATTATGGCAGCAGGTAGAAAAGAATCCAAATGGGTTATTGCTTTTGTCGGGATTAAAGTTCTTCAAAGCCCGCACACAATTTTCCACAGCATCAAATTGCATCTCGTCTTTGTAGGTATAACCCGAAAAGTTCAACTTGTTGCTAATTTTCTTAGCAAGAAGTAGGAAGGCCGCCCCGATATAATCACACGGGCGAGCCTCCGAATTCTTCTTCAGGTTGTCCTGATGACGAATTATCGCTTTTAGCAAATCCGAATTGTTTATGTAATTCTTTTTTCTTGGTTTACTCATTCAGTCCCAAAATAAGTTGATAAAAAGAATAAACAAAATTGGCCACCCAATAAGGCAACCCCCGATAATCGACAAAATATCTCCACCATGAGCGTAATTAATCATGGCAGTCCCCCCAACAATCATGGTGACAAAAATTATCAACAAAAGGGCGACGCCCTCCGACCCTTTATTGCCGCTCATTATCTTGATCCCACGGGGCCAAAACGCCTAAAATAAGAGCCACCCACGTCCACACAAGGATGGAGACTCCTGAGATTACCTCAAGATTTGCCCCCAAACCATGAAAGAGAAGAGTAACCCCCGCCGTGAATAAACTGGCGAAGCAAAAAATAACAAAAACGATAACCTCGTTAGACATTTAATCCTCGACTGGGAACATCATGTCAAAGCTTCCCTGGCCCACAACATGGCAGGAAGCAAAACCCCGAATGCCTTTTAGCGGCATCTTACGGTAATTCATCATCCCATCCCGGAAAAGACGGTCGGACCGCTTGATTCCCTTCACACAATCCGCATAGCTGTCAAAGGTGTCTTGGGAGATGAAGTACAATGCGCTCTCGGCGCCATTAGGATGCGTCAGGACGGGCACATATTGGAAACGATACTTACCCTCGACGGCTTGGACTTCCGGCTCCTGGGCCAAAATCGGGCTTCCCAGCATGTATAGAAGAGCAAGGGCAGCAAGAATGCGTCGCATGGTTTACTCCTTTATAGGGAACAAGGGAGAATTCAACTTCTGGTCTTGAGGATAGCAAGATGCAAAAGACTTAACAACCTTCAAATGTTCATCCGGATATCTTTTTTCAGTTCCAAGCTTGAAAGAATCATTTGCCCACTTAAGAGATTGTTTACAAGCATCAAGATTTGGAAAAGTATCGCCCGAAATAAACTGCCAAGCTGTCTCTTGTCCTTGGTCGTCGCTCATGATGGCGATGTACTTAAATCGATATCCCCCTTCAGCCAAGGCCGGAGTAAAGAGAGAAGATAAAGCAAGGGCGACCAGGACACTCCGCATGAGATGTTCTCCAAATTCTTGAATAGCTATATACTGCCATCTTGACTACGCTTGTCCATCATGCTAGTCAAGAGACAACATGCTACTAGACTTTCAAGACGACGAAAAACTTTTAGAACTCAAGTGGAAGTTGTTGGCCAAAGGTGATAAGAAGTTACTCGACCCCATCAACAAGATTCTTGGGGAACGCTGGACAAAAGTTTGGCGGAAGAAAAACTCCTTAAAGGAACTCCTCGGAGGGTAGTTTAAGGTCAAAAGTACGCTCTGCTTTTGTTTACGCAAAATTGAGTGCCGTGGAAATTACTAGCAACCTTCCTTAAAAAGTTGCTCACCTTGCCGGGGATTTTACCCCACCCGAGACTCAAGGTTCTTGACCGGACCCAGTTTCACTACTACCCCAACTGAACCCCTTTTGCCCATTTTTCCGGGCACCCAGATGGAAGATCTGGGGGATGGACGGCTGGTCTCCGATATAAGACAGGGTAGGAATACGGCTTGAATGGTGTGGTCAATCCCTAGAAACCTATAAAGATTATTAGTTGTATTAGTAATCTTTCCCTCTCAGGGTTTCGTGCTACCGTAGGTAGGGGATGGAGCGGGTAAACGTATTGCGTCTGGTGATTGGACTGTTAACCAGTTAATAGTTAAGGGACTCTTCTGTGGTAAGCTGTCGCATCACTCTTTTCCCCCCACAAAGTTGCTCCTAGCTGGGGAGGACGACTAGAAAACCCTCATCATGGGAGTACCTCTCAGTGAAGATTATCAGTGACGCCGTTGGCGTTTTTCACCTTGCTCCGCAGGACGACACCCCGGTAGCAGTTTTCCCGTCCAGGACACACCTTCACGAAGTCCAGACCAGAGAGGGTCTGCGGACGCTTCTCGCCCACACTCGTCTCTACAACATCTCGCAAGAGGCATCCCGCAGGACCAACGACAAGTGGTGCGAGAAGCGCAAGGCGTTGTATGGGAAGTTTGAGCTGGAGGGCTTTGGTATCCCGACACTCATTTACCATGAGTACGAGGATGGCCACCCAGCCAAAGGCAAGTACACCATCGTCAACGGTTACGGGCGCATTTTCTCTTTCCTGGAGGAGATCCCCCTTCCGATGCAGGTCGAGGTTGTGGTGTCCAGGTCTCCCCAGCAGACCAACCGAATTTGGCGGGCGAGGAACACACAGAGGGGATCGACGAACGCTCAGATTAACAGGGCGAACATCGAGGCCCAGGATGAATACACGATGGAGTTGAAGAGCATCGCAGATCGCTACGGTTATACCGTGGCCCATCAGGCTGGCAGGACGGGCGACACGTCCATCGCCACAATGGAAATGGTCCAGAAGTCGAGCGTGACCTTCGATCAGTTTTTCCAGGCTCTGAATGGGGCCAAGAAGGAGGAGGGTAAGCACCGGGTCGGCGCCCAGACTTCGATCTTCGAATTTCTGGAGGAGACGGTTGACAACGGCCTTTCCATCGACAAGGCCGTTGAGATTGTCCAGAAGACCAACCTCGGGCCTTATGCTGCTACGGGAAAGGGTCAGGCGGAGATGAAGAAGCTTTTGCGCACCAACATGCGCAAGAAGAAAATCTCTCCTTGACAGAGAAATGTGTGGGCGCTTAGGAAAAAACTGGTGCCCACACAGAACCTAGGGGATGAATTAAATGAAAACAGCTTGGACGGCTGACATGCTGTTTAGGGCTCAACAATCATGGGATATTAAGGAGCTAGTTGCTCTTCTTTTTATGGACCCAAAACGTTCGTATTCCAATAAATCAAAGAAACTAGTTGCTAAGAATATTGGGTGCACGGTAGAATCAGCCGGGTGGTATATCCGTAATGCGAGGCTTAAAGTGCGTTATGGTAATAAACCAAGGTTACGTATTAAATGTGGTACTAGATTAGTGGATAAGGTTTTGAATGACTCTTGAAGAAATTTTGGTTATCTGGGAAAAAGACGCAGACATTCCGCCAACGAATCTTGGCCTTTCTGCTTTGGAGGAAAGCAAGCTCCACCAAAAGTACATACGCTATTTCACGGCTGAAACTCAGGCTTTTAATGACCTTGAATGTGCGGCCGGAATCGTGATGAAAGAACACTACGAGATGTACATGAATGGGCCATCAAATCGTCAAGAGGCCCTAAAGTGGTATGACAAGCTTCCCGCTAAGGGCTCCCTAAACAAAAGAGGGGAATTCGAGATTTACCTCGCTGCCTCTCCCGCTTGGCTTGCCATAAAAGATAAGGTTGACAAAGCAAAGCTGAAGTGCGACACTTTGCGGGACATTTTACGCCAAATTCATAAACGCTCTTTCATTATTCAACAAGCGATAGCGGATGCAAAGTTCAAGGCCGGAATTGGTTAAGACTTTGGCAAATAGTTGATGGTCAAAGATGCAACTGGGGATTCGGGGCGTCCATCGTAAGCATTTATAGATACTTTGCTTTGAAGTTCTTGAATAAACTTCTGGACTGCTTTTTTTCCTTGTAGATCCGTATCTAAAATCATCTCGACTTTAATCTGCATTCTATTTCCTTTTTTGAAATTGAAAAAGATACTTATGAGCGACGAGTCAGATTTTTATCTTCAATTTCTTGACCATTCTTACCTTCGGGTTCACTCGGAAGATGACGGGCTCCTACAGGAGTTGTCGGACTTTTACACTTTTGACGTGCCCGGTGCAAGGTTTTCCCCCCAATTTAAGAAAGGTTATTGGGACGGGAAGATTCGTCTTTATTCAATCAAGACCCGAAAGATTCTGACCGGACTCCGGCATCACATTTGCCAATGGGCCGATGAAAGGGGCTATTCGGTCGCTCTTGACCCCGAGTTTAACTTGCTTGATCAAGGTATTGCTCCGCATGACCGTGTGGCTGTGCCCCAAGACCTTGGTTCTCTGTCTCCTAGGCACAACCCCCGAGACTATCAAGATGCCGCTGTGCGAGGCGCCATCGCCGAAAGCCGGGCTGTCCTTGTGAGCCCCACGGGTTCGGGGAAATCTTTGATTGCCTACTATCTTGCCCAACTTCTTCCAAAACCCGTTCTCTTGATTGTACCGAACATCGGTCTTGTGCACCAGATGTTCAAGGACTTTTATGATTATGGCTGGCAAGGTAGTGTTTGCAAAATGTACGGGGGAACAAAATTTGAGCCGGCCGAACTTGTGATTTCTACTTGGCAGACCCTTGCCTCAAGATTTCCAAACGTGACATTTCCTACAGTGATTTGCGATGAGGTCCATCATGCAAAGGCAAAAGAATTATCAGCCATCATGGAAAGTCTAAAATGGACTAAGAGCCGTTTTGGTCTCACGGGAACGATGGATGATATCCAAACAAATCGTCTCGTTATTATGGGGCATTTTGGGAAAATCATTCAAGTTGAGACAATGCGGGGTTTGATGGATGACGGGCATCTTGCAAATCTCAAGATTAAGGGGGTTCTTCTCAAGTATCCCAAGGAAATCATGAAGGGGTTTAAGGGAGTTGATTATCCCGATGAGTGTACTTGGCTCGGCCAGAATCCCCGACGAAATAAGTTCCTTATGGATTTTGCAAAGTCTCTTAAGGGTAATACCTTGATTCTCTATAGACTTGTGGAGAAGCACGGCGAGGAGCTTTTTAAGCTGGTAACGGAAACTTCCGCCGATGCGGCTAAACAACCTATCATGTTCGTCTCGGGCAAAGTAGACCCCAAGGAAAGAGAAGTTATTCGAGAGAAGATTAGCACGCTTGAATCATCGGTGACTATTGCCTCCGAAGGAACTTGGGGAGAAGGCACAAATATTCCCAACGTCCACAACATTATCTTTGCTTCGCCAAGTCAGTCTCGAATCAAGGTAATGCAGAAAATTGGGCGAGGCTTAAGAAAGACGGCAGACAAGAAACAATGTGTGCTGTATGACGTGGCTGATGACCTGAGCCCTTCGGCCCGGAAAATGAACTATACTTTTAAGCACTACATCCAGCGGGTTAATTACTATACAGAAGAACACTTCGAATTCGACCAGATAAGGCTAAACTTATATGACCTCTACCGATGATGAAGAGCCGAAACTTTCAAGGGAAGAAGTAGAGAAGATTCTTCTTCAGCTAATTCAAGGTATTGGGGAAGACACAACGGGGGAAAAGATTCCCGACTATCGAGAAGAAATTGAAAAAGAAACTTCCACGGTTGTTGTACATGTAAAACTTGTCAGCGGTCATGATGTTGTTGGGGAATTTCGGTTAGACGATAAAGCAAAAGAAGTTATGACTCTCTACTATCCCATGAGGCTAGACTTGAAGCCTACAGGAGATTCGGCGTCTATCAGGATGGGGATGGAGTTATGGAGCCCTTTTGACACTTCGGCTTGCACAAACTTTCTTTGGCAACATGTACTTTCCTACGGTGTTGTGGATGCTACAGTAGCCGAGTACCACAAGTGGCAATGGTTGTACCAGAATCTGTATGTCAAGCCATCGAACAAGCAGGCGATTAGCGCCCTGAATATGCAGCTGGCCGCCACCCTCTCGAAAGATAACCTTGAGTGGAAAGAGCGTATAAAGAAGCTCCGGGCAGCCGGAAAAATCATTGACTATCCCGACACCACGCAATAAGTAAGAGGGGGAGAGCCATGTTCACCAAAGAAATGATGGCGGCGTTGGAAGCCGATGGCGAAAAGCTACGGCAACTTACGGGGGAAGACCATGGCCCGGAATTCTTAGTCGAGGAAGAGATGAAGACGTTCAAAGAGTTTATCGACCCCAACAAGGCCCGTCCGGCCTTGACGGCCGAGAATGTGCGGGAAGAGCTTCTTCATACCTATGGAACCGAGGAGGCCCTCAATGAGGCACTTGGTCGCTCCTTGGCTCGGGTGCACAAGCACATTACATCGGGGCGGCCGGTGGCTTTCTTGTCGGCCAGCCGGGGCGAACGCTCGCCGCATGAGAACAACAAGGCTCACGAAGAGTTGATGAAGCATGCCAAAGCGCATGGCTTCGGGTTCCAACATGTGCTGGGCGTCGGACAAGAGAACACAGACGGCGGAGCCGTGCGTCCTACGCATGAGCGTTCGCTAATGGTAGTGGGACACCATGATGATAAAGGCCATCTTGAGCGTTTTGCCAAGTCGATGGGTGATCACTTTGGTCAACATTCGGTGCTTATGCATCGGGCTAAAGCCAAGGGAGCGACGCTTATTCACACTAAGGGCTCGGATACCCCTGGTAAGGAAGAGGATGTCGGTGCTTTCCACACCAACAAGCCGTCGCCTTTCCATACGAAAATCAAGGGTAATCGTACTCTTAGCTTTGAGTCGGTCTACTTTATCGACCCCCCAACCTTCTTCAAGCGGAAGTGGACTCTTCTAACCTAAAAGGAGAGAAGATGGACGACGAGCAGAAGCTTATCGAGGCCAACGCCAAGTTGGTCAAAAATGATGACAGCCCGGTTCGCTGTGAAGAGCACAATGTCACCAAGCGGTGGGGCGACTTGAGTCCCATTCAACAGCTGGCAATCCTAGCCGGGCTGGACACAGCGGGTGATAAGTGCATTATGGAAGACTGAGTAAGTTAGCCCCCGTAGGTTAATGGTCAGACCACCGCACTTTCACTGCGGAAATGCTCGGTTCGATTCCGGCCGGGGGTACCATCGTCATCGGAGAAAGAAGTGAACGCCAAAACTATCACTCTTAGCATGAAACACAGCGATATGGCCGTTTTTACGGCTGCTGATAGCAACGGCAACTTTCTTGTCGAGCTTGATGGATACATGCCAGATGTTGGCAATCTTGGGGGAGACTACACCACCTTTCAGATTGACAACGCTACCGGCAAAATCTTAAATTGGGAACCAATCACTAACATCGAAATTGAGAAGCTTAAAGAAGAAAACGATATTGAATAAAGCTAGGATGATGGTAAGTAGCCATATCGGGTTGTGTCCCCGAGAGTGAGGGTTCAAGTCCTTCTCCTAGTACGCTCGCTTCGCCAAGCGGCAAAGGCATCGGGTCTACACCCCGACATTCCTGGGTTCGAGTCCTAGAGCGAGCACCACTTTTTGCGCACATGTGGCCCAATGGATAAGGCACCAGACTTCGAATCTGGGGGATGTGGGTTCAAGTCCTACCATGTGCGCCAAGCGGGTTTGGTATATTGGTAGTACCTCAGGCTTCCAACCTGATGATAGGCGTTCGATTCGTCTAGCCCGCACCACTTCACAAAGAGTTGATGACAATCCTCTTGCAACAACTTCAGGACTAGATTATTGTACATGTATCGCTAGTAAAGGAGACACGGCGATGCAAGTAGCCCAGACAATCCTAGAACAACTTGGGGGCCGCAAGTTCATCTTCATGACCGGCTCCAAGGACTTCCTGGCCGGCGAGAACAGCCTTACTTTCACAGTCGGCCGCAACCACAAGCGGTGGAACAAGGTCAAAGTGACCTTGAACGGCAAAGATCTCTACAACATGACCGTCTATCGCATCGCCAAGATGAAGATTTTGGCAGAAGACACGGTTAACGATATCTATGCCGAAGACCTTCAGCGTTTCTTTACCGAATACACCGGCCTCTACACTCGGCTGTGAGGAGAGAAACCATGATGCAACAGCGTCACTATGTTCTGATAGCCAAAATCATCTCAGAGTTACCAGACTCTATACGGGAAGAGGTTGCCAAGCATTTTGCGACTAGACTTCATGGCACCAATATTAACTATAACAGCCATCGTTTTCGGGAAGCGGCGCTTGGAACCCCAAGAAAAGAGGATAAACGATGAACCCCCTAGGGCGCCGGCCCAAGGTTCGCCGGCAAGACAACGTGCACTGGAAAGCTGGCCATGTGGACGGGGCCGAAGCTTTCCGCATTGGCATGAAGGCCGTGCCCGCCCAAGATCCCAAGGCTCGGGAGTATTCCAGGGGGTTCGGTATGTCGATGGTGGATCTCAAGGCGTATAACGACTATCTTTCAGGCTGGAACAGCGGCTGGCATCAGGCTAACGTGAATGCCCGAGTGCCGGAGTAAGTCATGTCTAAGATTGATGTAAAATTTACGGAAGACCGAGTGCGAGGGTATTCGGTCTATACGATAACGGTGGATGATGTGGAAGTCGTCCATCTTTATGGCAGTATGGCAGCCATAGCCAGCGAGGTTGTGTGTCGTTTTTTGGAAAATGACAACGTATCGGTGCGGGTGGGCGATGTTTTTGACCGCATTCGAGCGAATGAGGCATTGACCGGACTGGAGAAGACCCATGACAAATCGAGTTCGTGAGTACGTGCAACGTCTGTCTATTGAGGATTTGCACAAGATTGCCGAGTCTTGGGAGAAGTGGGAAGGCGAAGGCGTAACGGCTCACGATTCTCCTTTGCGCAGTCATGCCTTGGCGGCGCTTCCGGAGATGGATAGCTCTTCCTACATTGTTACTCGGATGCGAGACCTTGCTTTCGAGACTTTCCGCCATCTTTATTATCGGGAAGTGCAAGAGAATTTTGTAAACGGGCTAACCGGCAAGACCGAGGCTCAAGAGCACGCCGAGTGGGATAATCTTCGCACTATTGCCGCCAGTGTAGATGATAAGTGGCACAAAGGAACCCACGAAGGTTTTTCTCTGCCGGCCGGCAAGTATTGGGTTGGGGACTTGTGCTATGTCATGCCCGACCCCATGCGGCGAAAGTATCTTGAATTATCGGAGGAACACGAAGGAAAGTTCACCGTCGATGGGGTGACGTTCGGGGTGTTTTCAACGATGCACGGGGATGGAACTTATCCTTATAAGAGGACCACCGAAAGAGTAGTAAACCAAAATACTATAATTGAACATCACCGGGTCGATGGTATTCCGGTTGATGCCGGTAGCATTGGAATTACTCCGTGGGATGCTCTTCCTTGGGGCATAGATTACTCGGATGGTATCGTTGTCGAGTTTAAGTGTGAACTTTGGTGTGCTGCCTACACCCAAGGAAAGAAAGCCAGTGGCGAGCTTTACTTCGGCGGCATAATCGTCGAGACCAACCCAAAGGACGAAAACGATGACGATTGCGGCTGTTGAACCGGAAGAATGCCGGTGTGGATTCTGGAGCTGCGACTATGCTAAAAGGGCTGGATGGTGTGAGGCCAACGGCGGCGACTTGATTTGTCGTCTGATAGGAAAGCTGTGCTCTCATGAGTTGCAGCTAGAAATCAAGCACTGGAAAGAGCACAAATTCTATAGTCGAGAATCGTGGGCAATCACTAGAATAAAGATGATTGAGGAAGAGCTAGCCTTGCGCAAGTCAGCCGGGCAAGACTTGGATAGCTTTTATCCCCCCAAATAAAAAATCAGGTATTGGCGGCGCAGTTGGCCACTAGCACGTGCTTCACGTCAAAAGTTGTGTACACGAAAGTGGCTGTTGCTGAGACAAACTTTACGGAAGTTGCCGGGGCGTCGGTGTCGAGTTGGAATCCCGATAAGGATATCGGGAAAGCATCATGAAAAGTAAACTCGATACTCGGCACAAGCGTCTGAGTCATAAGCATAATCGAGATGTCGCTTCGAAGTCCCTTCCACGAAGGCATTTCGATAAGCGTCTTATATTGTTGGTGTTCTTGGGGGAACCCAATGCCGTAGATCCAATTAAAGATTTCGAGGTAATCGGAGAAGTCGTCCTGGACTTTGAAGGTAAAGGCAAGAGGATCAAACTTGACCTTATCGCCGCCCCGAGGGATGTTTGCAAACATATCGGCGGTATTCACTGGCGGATTGGTAATCCCTGGCATGCTTACCTTTTGGGTAAACCAAGTCATGTTCGGGCTCTTGAGAATCAAGACCCGGTGGTTTGTTGGATTAAACAGGTTCTCTGTGGTCGGCTGGCTTTCTTGTATGCTCATTTATTTTAAGCTCGCTTGATAGGCAATCGAGGCCGCCGCTTCTGACTCGTCTCTTTCATTCCGCAGAGCTTCCCACAACTCAAGGTTTCCGGCTTCATGGGCCTCCTTAATCTTAGGGCCATACTGGAGGCGGATGGCAGACAGGATTGTCCCCAGCACCTTCATTTGCTCGGCGGTGATGGTCTTGGGCTGGGCCGGGGCTTTGACGTTGGCCGGCTTCAATTTAAGGTGATCATCCTCAATATCCTTGGCGAAGCCGCCCAGGCTCATTAACCAACAATCAACAAAAACCCTCTCTTGGAACCACGTCATCGGGGGCCGGGGCCGGACCTGATTGCTTTCGGTCTTCATCCAGCCGTGGCGTTCTCGCAGATCTGCAACAAATTCGGAGGTTTTAAGGAAGGGTATCATCTAAATATTTACGATAACAAGAAAAACACTAGGCGCCGACCAGCCTGCCCCGGTTTTCCGGGGCTTTTTTCTTGACATGGGTTTTCTTTGATTTATCTTAGGGGTCAGCAAAGGAGACACACCCATGCTAACTACCACCATCGAGACCGACTATCTTATCGAGGGCTTCCCGACGCTGGCCGAAGGCCACTTTATCTATCAAACCCCTGGCCGGAAAGCGAAAGTTGCTTTCTACTTTCGGGGGCTCTCTGATGGCCGTTGGACCCTTGGCCTTGGGAAGGAAATCATCAACGTCGAGGGCTCTTGGAAGTCCGAGGGCTTTGGCATGGATGCTGAGACAGCCCACGCAATCCTGGTTGATTGCGTGCATGAGTGGGGGGAGTCCCAGAGTGACAGTTAGCCATTGGCTTCTGGTGTTATGGTTTGCTGGAAATATCCAGCCGGTAACTGACTTTAAGTTCGACACCAAGAAAGCATGTGATGAATCGGGGAAGGTATGGGAAGAAAACCATATCACCTTCCACCACAGCTGCATCCCAATGTATCTGGAGAAGAAAGATGACGCAGCCACAGCAAGGTGAAAGCCTTCAAGCTTACTTTCAGAAGGCTGTGGGGGAGATGAATGAAATCATGGTGGCAAAGTTGCGAGAACTCGACAGGGAAGTCGAGACTCGGAACAAGTTGCTCGAAAAAACTATGAAAGATATTGACTTTCTTCTGAGCCTCCGGAAGATAGATGTCGAGGCTATCGAGAAAGCCATCTTATATCTTGAGGCTGATGTTGATGCGGCCGAAGGAATGTACTCCCCCGATGAGCTGGCACAGGCGGCCCTCTACCTCGTAGCGGATCTTGCGCCGCTGAAGGACACCATAGGGCGCCTCAAGAAGATGGTGCCGTCGAACCCAGGGGGGTGCACATGAAAATTCCACCAATCGCCGAAGGCTATAAGCGTCAGTGGGTAAAGTGCAAAGAGTGCGCCAAAGTCACGTACTATGACTATGTGCCTTACTCGCTATCGAATCCCATCATGATTTTGCCATGCGGCCACGGGCTTACCGAGAGGTTTTCAAAGACCGTGGACTATATCTCGACGGATGAAGCCCTACCGCTGCTGATGGAGTCAATATCATGATCTGGAAATGTGCCGGAAAACGATTCACCGATTGGGAGTCGTTTATCCGGTTTTACTATGAAGCCATGCCAGAAATGGCAGAATGGCTTATCGAGCAGAAAAGGAAGAGCCAAAATGAAGGCTTACAAAGTCGAAATCTTGGTAATTGACTTTGATGAAGTTGGGGGAGAGGAAATCAAGGAAGTCCTTGAGAATACTCGCTATCCTAATCATTGTATCGACCCCCATGTCATGTCTATCGTCGAGAAAGATATCGGCGAGTGGGATGATGAACATCCCTTCAATCTAAGTCACACGATGCATGAAGAATACGCTAGGCTATTTGGGATTACTTCTTCCCAATAATAGCTTGCCCGACGTTCCACAAGTACTCGCAAATATTCTCAATGACGCAAGCGTCGGTGACTGTGTTTACCACAGGGCCGACGTTGTTGCTTAGGCTGGCCCCCTTCAAATCCATGTAGAGGGGAACAAACCCGACTTGTTGGTCAACAAGATTGGGGTCATAGTGGCCGTCGCTTGAGTACTTGCCTTTAGAGTAGTGGTTTGTGCCGCTCCAAAGGTAGGGGCTTGGGCCGTATCCATTCCACCGATAACCGAATCCATTCCAGCGTTCGGCAATCCAGACCGCAAACTCTTCTTTGGCGTGGTCTTTTGGGTTGTTCTTGAATAATTGGGTTACACCTTGCTCGCTTAGGGCATTGATGGTGTCGGCTTCCCAGGTGGCCGCCCGGATATGGGCTCCCTCTCTCAGATCGAGGCGGAAATCGCCCCCGGCTTCCCGCTCATGGATGGCCGCAATCAGTTCCCAGTCAACTCCGGTAGCCGTTTGGACGACAAGATACCTATTGGAGTGGGTAATCAGACGGTTGGCAGCGGCCGTGATGATACCTTTCCAGTTGTCCCGGACTTCCATGGTGTCTAGAAGTTTTTCATAATCGGGTTCTAGGGCTTCCCAAGAAGTTGTGGTGCTAGCGTAATGGATTTTCGCTTTTAGAGGAGTAGCAGTCATTTGTGCTTCCTAAAAGATTTTGGCTTGATTCTCGGCCTTATTTAGGAGATACAGGGGAAAAGAGAGGGCGTTGCATGGAAAAGCTGACGGAAAAAGAAGCTCGAAAAGTGGTCGAGGCTTTGGAGTTGTGTGACGAATTGCGCCATCTTCGGAAATGTCAACAAAAAATCAGCAACTTTGTCATGCAAGAAAGATATACGGTGGAGGTATACCACCATGATGAAAAATATTTTTTCCGTTCCAATAGCAAAAATGCGAGAACGCTTCTCTTATCAGAATTAACTGATTTGGAACATCAAATCTTCAAATTGGAAAACGAAATTAGAAAAGCGGGAATCATCTTTAATTCTAAGGGAGAAGAAGATGATTTTGAGGACAGTGGGGCGGGTCATGGCGAAATATAAGGCGGTAGAAGCGGCGGGAAAGTTGGCCGATAAGCAACTTGAGCCCCTGAAAAAGGCGATGGCCAATCGAACCGAAGTCATGGCCGACGCTGCATCCGCTACTGACGATATAACTGGGGACATTGTTGCAGTTGCGAACGGCATTAGAGCTTTGCGAGCGGGGCGGCTTAACGATAAGGCTTTGCTGCTGCTGATTCAGCATGCCACCCCGAGCAATGACCGCCCGTCTCAAGGTCAAATCAAGGCGGTTTTGGAAGCCATCCAAAATCTCGATAGGACTTACCTAAAATGAAGACTTTTTCGGTGACCTACCATCTTCACAAGCACAAGAAGAAAAGCGACGACGAAGGCTCCGAAATTGGTAGCGACCGAAGAGAAATCACTGAAAACACACCGCTACTTGTCTATCAGTGTTTTGATTGTGGGGATTTGGTGACGATTCACAGCGTTGAAGACGTGTTTCTTGCCACATCTTCGCAACTGGCGTCCGAAAGTGAGAAACTGTATTGCAACGATTGTGATGTTGGATATTGATGATAGCTTTAATCTATGCCGCCCTGGCTTTTGCGGGCTTCACGTTTTTCATGCATCTGCTATCTGCATGGATAGCGGCACACCGGCTTGTGCGTCCCGCTAGTTCTAATCAAATTCGGCGCTATAATGTTTCTATTATCCGGCCCTTGGCCGGTATCGAGCAATTTACCCATGATTGTCTCCAGAGTACTTTTGATTTGGAGTATGATGGGCGATACGAGATTATTTTTTGTGTGGACTCCGAAGATGACCCGGTTGTTCCTTTAATAAAGAAGCTTCAAGAGAAAAATGCTCGACCGTCTCGCTTGCTTTTTACTACAAGAGGAATAGATAATTTTGGCCCAAATCCAAAACTAAACAACCTCTACAAGGGATATGAGGCAGCTCACAGCGATTACATCATTATCCCTGATGCCAATGTTTTGCTTCCCAAAGATTATATCCAACGGATGTTTGTGGCTTGGACCGAAAGACCGAATACGGGGCTGGTGTGTGCTCCCCCGATTGGGTCTCACCCCAAAAATTGGGGGGCCGAGCTTGAGACGGCAATCCTTAATTCCTACCAAGCCCGATGGCAGTACATGGCCGATACTTTTGAGCGGGGATTTGCTCAAGGCAAGAACATGATGTTTTGCAAGTCAGACCTTGATTTGGCCGGGGGTTTGAAGGTGCTGTCTCGGGAAGTAGCCGAGGATGCCGCCGCCACTAAGATGATCAGAGGAATGGGGCTCAAGGTGCGGCTGGCCGATGGGGCGTTTCTTCAGCCCCTTGGGGTCCGTTTCTTTGGGGACGTGTGGTCTAGGCAGCTCCGATGGGCCAAGCTCCGGCGCTCTACCTTCCCCAGCTTCTATATGCTGGAGATATTTTCCGGGCTCCTGAGCCCCTTATTTGCCCTTCTGATGGCATCTTATGCCTTGGGGCAAGATGTTATTGGAATCGGACTAGCGTACGCCATCATGTGGTTTTTGGTGGAGTGGTGGTTAACTATAACCGTGGATTGGCACATGTCTTGGCGCATGCCTTTTATGTGGGTGTTTCGGGAGTTGATAATCCCGGCGATTTGGATTACAGCTTGGCTTGGGAATAATTTTGAGTGGCGAGGCCACAAGATGAAGGTAGAATGACTGAAAATGATTTGAAATCGGTTGTCCTTAAGGTTGACCAGTCGGCCATGAAAGGTATAATTGAGCGTCGGGGTGTAATCGACGCTTACAGTATTTTCTTTGACTCATGCACCGATGAACAGCTTGCCATGCTTTTCCAGCATCAGATTCGATTCTTTGACGCTTTGTCTCAAGTAAAAAACGCTTGCAGTGAGAAAATAGGGGCGGAGGGAGAATTAGAATGTTGCCGCCTGACAGAGAGAGCAAGGACTGACGGTCAGATCTAGGCTTTCAATCCAAAGATGGCGGGTTCGATTCCCGCTCCTTGCGCCAAATAAGGAGTTCTTGGATGACCGAAGAAGAATTCAAAGACGCCTTGAAAAAGTTCTGTGTCGATAACGGATATGAGATAGCCGGGACATGTGAACATGAGGGAATTTTTGGGGAAATTACCATAAGAAAAATTGGGGATAACCCAAACGACGGTTGGAGAGATTGGGACGGAAACAAGTTTAATTTTTTGAGCTACTAAGTAAAAAACGCTTGCAGTGAGAAAATAGGGTAGGTAATATGCTCTGAATGCCTGATTAGAGGACCACCGTGATTGGGTGCCCCCAACCGTAAGGCGGGGAGAGAGGGCTATAATTGCCTTAAATGGCTTACCCGAGTTTTCACACCCAACTTTTTTATTTTTTTGGAGAAAAAGTCCGTGGCTATAAACAGAGTAAATCTTGCAAGTCTTCAAGTAAAACGAGACAATCTTGCCGAGGAAGCTCGAATCATCCGACGCAAGGAAATCAAGGCCAAGAAGTGGATTTCCCGCACCCTTAAGTCGGAAGTCCCTTTTGGGGATAATACCATCAAAGACCTTGAATCCCGGAAGTGGCAAGTCACCGTACAGCCTCATGGCTATAAAGGTATGACGGCTGAAGAGCGGGAAACTTACAAGCTTCGCAAGTGGAAGTATACTGCTCGGCTTCGTAAGCTCAATCGCAATTACAATGAAGCCGTGCGCTATAGCCTTTGGGAACACCGCACGACTGTCGTGCGACCCGAGGCAAGGGCGACAAATTTGGCTATTGCCTACATGAAGGGCGTGCCTTATAGCGTTGTGGAGACCCCGGCCAAATCCAAGTCCAAGCGTTTCCAGAATCGTCCGGACCCGAAGAGGATTTGGAAAATCGTGCAGAAGCGCCCGCTTGTTAATGACGAATCGGTCGAGGATATCAAGCACCTGGAATCTTGGCTAGAAGGCTGGGATACGGCGCCGCCGTTGAAAGAGTAATGAGCGCCAGGGAGATGATACTGAAACATTTCGGGGTCGGGCGTCTTGACCCCGAAAGACAGCTTCTTCAGCTTTGCGACTTTGGAAATGAAGTTCGCACGGTGTATGTTGGTTCCCCTAACTCTCTCTATGCTGGGCAGGTTGTGGGGTCCGGGCCTTCATACTATGCTGATGACTGGGAAGCGGCCTTAAACGGCCGGCTTCCTCCTTCATATGTGGCTGGGCGGCGTCAAGAACGTCTGAAACGAATTCAGGAGTGGCGAGAGAAAAGACGAAAAAAGTAATGCCCCGGTAGTCCAACTGGTAGAGATGTCTGACTTAGAATCAGAAGGTTGGGGGTTCGAATCCCTCTCGGGGCACCAAAACCAGCAGCGGGGAGACCGGATGTTCCCAGCGTGAGGGCGATGCCCGAGCAACAGCGCAAAACCCTACCGGTGACTTTGGTTTTGGTGATGACGTTTCAGAGAAAATGGAATCATCTTTGGATGGCTAAGCCGAAAGATTGCTGGGTAGCGGCCACAGTCTTGAAAACTGTTCGGGGCGAAAGCCCGTGGGGGTTCAAATCCCTCGCCATCCGCCAAATGTACGTGTAGCTCAGCGGTAGAGCACTCGCCCGATAAGCGAGTGGTCGGAAGTTCGAATCTTCCCTCGTACACCAAGCCTTTGGAGAAAAGTCATGAACGCCGCCGATGAACTTAGAGATATTATGATCAAGAATATTGAAGACCGGCGTAATCCCTACCCTGACACATGGGCTGCCCGATTGCAAATGCGCTGGGCTCTTGAAAAGTTGCCCGGTAGGTATGATGTTGATGAGGAAATCGAAGATTTCTTGACGCTCTTGGATAAATGGGAAAAGGATGGTTGCCAGAGTGGTAATGGAGCGGCTTGCTAAGCCGTCGTCAGCCTTCACGGGCTGCCAAGGTTCGATCCCTTGACCATCCGCCAGAAAAAAAAGAGGAGAGAAATGAAGCACCTAGCTTATGTGGTCAAACGTCGCCTTGACCATGATGAGTGTCCATGGTTCTGCCATCATGACGTTTTCGAAAAGGGAGACGTGGTTTATAGGTACACTGGATGTACCTATGGCTGCATTTCCGAGGGGGGGGTTGCGGTGACTCGTTCGCCGGACCAAAATCCCTTTTTTCAAGTCCCGATGGATGCTCTTGAGGAGATAAAGTGATGCCGTGTCGTGACTATGATTCGGATACGCCAAAGACAGCCGAAGATTTTGCCCATCACTTTCGCCATGCGGGAGAGACGGCCGAGCTTCTTTGTTCGTTGATGAAAAATATTGAGGCGGCTAAGGTGACTAAGGTTGTGCCGACCAACGTTGCTCTTTGGTGGCAACGGCATAAGATTCGGGATAAAGAAAAGGCTCAGGCCGAAGCCCGAGCCAAAAAAGAAAAAGAAACAAGAGAGAAGGCTTTAGCCAAGCTCACAATGGAAGAGAAGTGTGCTCTTGGACTAAAGCCCTTTCAGTTTCGGTAACTCGTTACCAACGGCGCCACGGCCGGGGACGATATGGGCCATATGGAGAGCAGTATGGGTCCCACGGGGAGCAATAAGGCGCTGGGGGTCCGATATAGATATCCGGCCACCAACCTCCGCCTCGGCGTTCGTGACCGTGATGACCACCATGCCCGCCGTGGTTGCCTCCACCGTAGTGTCCGCCACCATGCCCGCCGCCGTGACCATGAGCCATTGCCGGAGCTAGGAAGGCAAGCCCCCCAAGCACCGCTAGAGCGGTAAGAATCTTCCTCATTTCAATTAGTCCTCGTTTTTATTTCCATGTACCTCTATATAGAAGCCCCTTAGAAAAGGGCGTCGTAGTAAGGAGGTTGTTGTCTGATAGGCGGGTGCTGGCGATGGGGCTGAAGAATGTCGATATCAAACCCAAATCCACCAAGAAATCCTAGGTCAAGATCAAAGTCAAAACCAACTCCGGCCGAAGCTGGGGCAGTCGTAGCAGCAAAAGCTAAGGCAATAGCAGCGATAGCCGTTAAGGTTAGACCGGCACGTTTCATTCTTTCTTTCCTTCTTTGCTTGTTTTTTCGGGGTCCTTTATTATATATGGTCCCCAGGAGTCGAGTCGAACGACTATTTCCGGTTCTTCAGGCCGGCACATAAACCCTTATGTTACCTGGGGTGGTGTGCGTGGAAGGACTCGAACCTCCGCAGGACTAAGCCAGCTGATTTACAGTCAGCCCCCATTGCCGCTAGGGAACACGCACATGATTGAAATCGATCTTCACGCCTTTCTTGTAATCTCCGGCGCTTTTGTCTTAACAGTATTATTTTTTGTCTATCTCTTTACGAATAACCCCGAAGGTATGCCAGCGTCAGAAAAGGAGCCCCCCGTGAGCTATGGTGTAGACGCCAAGTACTACTCACAGGTTATAGAGCATCTGCAATCAGAAGGCCACAAGTTTTCTGACATGCAGTTGTGTATTCGTCTTGTGGCTTTTATCTATGATAAGACTCCGGATGAGGTTAGGGCTGATGTCTGGGCGAAAAAAATGGCTGCGGACATAAAAAAAGAGCCCTCCGAAGAGGGCTCCTAATCCATTCAGACGTAAGCGAGCAGCTTACATCAGGTTTCGGACTAGCACCTTGTTATAAAACAGGTTGCTGTCAACTGCGATGGTTCCGCCTCCGATAGTCAGACCCTGAGCAAACGGGTTTGCAATCATGCCGTAGCGGGTCTTGAAGCCAACCCGTGGGTTGAAGCTGTCAGGACGCACAGCATTCAGCAGCTGTAGCGGAACGTATGGGCAGTAGAAGATACCAGCATCAAACGGCGATGCTCCTCGGTATCCCATGCAGAAATACTGTCCGCCCGTTGCATATGGGTCGATGTAGACCCGGATGCGCCCATTCAGCACGCCGACGAAAGAATTGCCGGTGTCATCAGGGATGTTTCCGTCGTTGCGAGAAAGGGCCGGAGCGTAGTCGAGCACACCAGCTGCCTGGAGAGCCGACGCCACGTCTGAGGTCATGATGGCAATATTGCCCTTCCCTCGACGGGTGTTCTTCGCAATGGCATTCGCTTCACGGTCAAGCTGGAACATCATTCCCTTGAACTTCTCCACCATCCAACGTCCGTCAGAGTCGGTGTCAAGGTCAAAGATACCAGCATTGGTCGTGTCTACCTGAGCGCCGATAGATGCCGATAGAACCACGGTGCGAACAACTTCACGATTGATTTCCGCCAGAATTTCTGTCGAAAGAATGTTGATAAGCTCGCCTCGGGCATCAAGTCCGTGGACCGCCTTCAGGTCTTGGGCTAGCTCAAGAGAGTATTCCGCAGCAAGGGCACGTCCGCCCGCTGTCACGGTTGACTTCTCGATAGTGAAAGTCATCTGGGCAAAGTCAGCGTTTGAGGTCGTTCCCAGCTTTTCCATCTGTGCCCGGCTCATTGCTTGGGCGTAGTTGTAGATGCCATTTGTTGCGGCATTCGAGATATCGGTTGTCGAGCTGTTGGCGATAATCGTACCAACGTGCTTCAATCCAAGAGTGTTGGCCCCCGATACAACGGTAGCGAACATCGTGTTCACTTCGTTATAGAAGGTTTCGGGAGTATCCGTGGCATTTTGGTGAGCAAGGTTCGCCGTTGCCATGTTCGCTGCATAGCGAGACCGCAGAGCGAAGATTAGTCCGGTAGGACCAGTCATCGGCTGCACGCCAACAAGGTCATAAGCAACAAGAACAGGAGCGGCACGCCGCACCATCGAAATCAGAATCGGGTCGAAGGTATCGACTGGGCCGGCGCCTGCGGTCGAGCTAGAACCACCCATTGCGGTGAAAGGAGCGTCGGCATACAGGGTAGTTTCGCTTAGCTCGCCAAGAGATAGAGGAGACGGAACGTGTACCCGCTCTTCACGTAGGGCCTTCTGGGTGTTCTCCAGTAGCACCGCTGTAGAAGTGCGCCGGAAGCTATCCTTAATGGCTGGGCCTTCGTTAAGAACGCCTTCCCACTTCTTGACAAGTGCTTTAAGATGTGCGGCCATAGTTTTTACCTTAAATCCCTTTTCTTTCAGGAAAATTACTAGCCTATTTATTTCAGGCTAATTTTTGCCCTTGTTTTTACCGAGTATAAATCTTGGAAGCAGCAATCACCATTGCCACATCTGCATCTTCTTCTCCCTTAGGAGCTGCCTTCGGCTCTTCTTTCGGAGATTCGAAGGATTCAGCTAGAATGCCGGTTTTTGCGGCTTTCTTGCTTCCCTTGAAAGTCGATTCTTTAATTAAAGCAACCTGTTCCTCAAGCTTCTCATCTACCACAAGAGTTTCGCAAAGCTGTCCAAGCTTTAGAGCTTGCTCTTGGGTCAAATCCTGGGATGCATCGGCCAGTACTTCCTTTTTCCAGAAGTCCTTGACCAGATCACGCAATTCAGTGTTCTCGGAAATTGCCGTCTGTAGGTGGCTGTTGATTTCCTCAACTTTGTCCGATAGGGCAGTTACAACGTCCACCTTTTCGTCGGGAATGGAAATGTAATGAGTTTCGAACAGACCCTTTAGTCCGCTCATGAATTCCTCAAAAGCTTCGACTTTTAGGGTGCTTGTAATGGCGACTTGGTTTTCCTTGCGCCATGCTTGAGCGGTGTAGGTCAGGTACTCGTCGATTTGCTCGACCAGAACTTCCATTGCCTGCTCAACTTCTTCTTGCTTTTCAGCTTCAACTTCCTCTCGGATAGTGTCCCGAAGAAGGGCAAGGCGAGCGGATAGATTGGCTTCGAAAAGTGTCTGAGCCTTGGCTTTGAAATCTTCCGTCAGGGTTTCGTCGCTGCCGAAGATTTCCTCAATCGCTAGCTTGACTGATTCCTGGGTTGCCCGAGCTGCCGATGGCTTCATTTCCATCGTTGACTTGTTGTGTTCCGACTTATTTGCCGACTCGCCCGAATGGTCGTTTTGGTCGCCACCAAAGGTGCTGACAAAGTTATTCAGGTCGCCATCGCTTAGGCCGGCAACGATGTTGATGCCCTTAGCCATCGCTTCGGCCCGATTAGATGGCTTCATTTCCACGCCAGAAACATTTTTGGCATGCATGGAATCAGCTGAAACGTTGTTATCGGCCATTGGAACAGTAATCCCTTACTTAGAAAATTGGTGTGGGTATTTAGGTCAAGTCTTTACTTACTTGAGATTTCGGATGAAATGCTCGAAAATCAGTAGGTAGTTCTCTTGAATTTGCTTGACCGAAAGCTTTTTGACCCCTTTTACGAAGTCTTCGGCTTTGGCCTCGAAAATAGTACCGGTGGCTGCATCGATGGCAAATTGCTTATCTTCAAGCATGCCGTTAACCCAACATCCGGCTCCGGATGGGTCGGTAACAGCGTCAACGGTGAGCAGCCGAAAGTCATTTTGGACTTCTTGAAGCCCGCCTTCCCCGGCTTTTACGGAACCAAGACCACGGGTGGACATGCCTAGGCGTCCCCCGGTATCGATGATTCCTTCCATGATTTTCCCGAGTCCTTCCGGGATAACCACGGCCTTGCCGACAACGTTATTCCCGTCCCACTTCAAAGAAGTGATGCGGTGTGAGATGCGCTCATTGTTGAGACCAGGGCCTTCCGGATGGCCAAACTCGCCATAGGCTGAGCCCGTGGAAACTTTCTCTTTGATGAAGCTCTCTACCACCGGCTCCATAATAGGCTTGCGATAAATGCGCCCATTTCGGTTTCCGGTTTCGCAAGAAATATAAGGTCCCTCGACATAAAGGTGCTTCTTGCCTGAGGAGCCTTCTTCCACAAGATACTGGAGTTCTTCAGTGATTTCTGTGATGATTTTCAAAAGTTTAGCCATTTGTCTGGGGCGCCGGTTCCCAATTCAAATGCAATTGGTCAGCAATATACGCCCATGTTTTGTCGTCAATTTCGTCAAGCTGGTAGTCATACACGCTCAGGCCATAACCTAAGTCAGCGCAGTGTTGTAATTTATCCTGTAGGTCTTGAGGAAGTTGCTCCCAAAGACCTTTACCTTTTAGTTGCGCTACTGCCCCAAAAACCTGCCAAGGAGAAAGTTTATAAGGCAGAGTAAAATTATAAACTCGCTTTGCCATTTTATTTCTTCCAACTTTTCAGAAGCTTGTGCATTTTCTCGGCTTCGGGTTTTCCAATCCGCTTCTTCGTGGTCGGACCAGCCGGCTCTTTGTGCATTGCTTCAGCCGGAGGTTTACCTGCGGCAGTTTTGACTGGCTTTTTGGCCAGTTTGTGCATCTTTTCAGCCGGAGCCCCTTCTTCGACTTTTACGACGACTTTCTTGGTCTTTTTGTCGCCTTTCTTGTCGTCGGAATCATCGTCATCATCATCGCCGTCGTCTTCATCCTTGTCCTTGGCTTTGTCGTCAGCCTTTTGGAAAGGATTCTTCTTTTTGCCGTCATCCTTGTCCCCGTCATCATCTTTCTTGAACGGGAACTTGCCCTCACTCAGGGGCTTAGCCCAGTGAGGGGTGTTTCCCATGTCAAAGCACGGGTCGGGAGAATTCAGGACTTTCGACGCCGCCGCAATTTCGGCATCAGTAATGTCGAAAGGCTGGATATTCGTATCCGGCAGCGGAGCAATAGACTTTGGCTCCCGAAATTCGGAATTGATGTTGTGAATCCGGTAGTCTTTTCGTTCTGACATTTTAGTTTGTGAATCCTACTGCTGTTATGGCCACGTTTACGCTGGTGTTGATGGTGTCGGTAAAGTTTTTTTCTATAACAAGGGATTGCCCCGCCCCAAAAACCAGAGAACCTATAAGGACACCATTTGCATCATTTCGAAAAATTGTAACTACAGTCGCCGCAGTATTGTTCAAAAGATAGACTGCTGAAGCATTGCCAAAACTTCTAGCTGTGGTGTTGGTTGTTGCCACGGCCCCCTTAGGGAAGATAGCTTGGGCCATTAGTTGGTCTCCGCTAGCGGAGCGAAGCTGCACGTGCCGCTTGCCGAAACTCTTTCAGTATTTTCTTTTTGAACCACAACAGCACCAGCAGTAGGAACTACAAAGCTACCAAGAACAGCATTAGAAACGGCGTTCGCCTCTAAGCGAAAAATGGTGACAACAGCTCCACTGGCGTTATAAGCATAAACCTGTGACGCATTGCTCATCGCACTAGCGACTGAGCTAAAATTAGAATGAGCCCCAACAGGTTTGACTGTACTTGCCACTTAGGCAGTCCCTTTTTTAATAAAAATCCCTGCTTATTTATTCTAGGAGGATTCCAGGCATAAAAAAGCCGATTACCGCTTGGGGGGCGGTAATCGGAGCCGGCAGCACGCTACAGGCGGGTAATTTTTAGTCCCCAAACACGTAAGTCTGGGGGTGTCCAAGGCTTGTGCCCATTTAAGGCCATAACCCCTTGGACGGGGATTTCCGTATTTATGAAACGGTCTTAATCTGCCACACGTCAGCCGTGAGGTTTAGGTCGGTCATGTACTTGAAAGGCATGTACATGTATCCGTGGTCTCCCACGCCCGCCGTTCCCCATGAATTTCGGATGATAAAATGCGTGGTGGTATAACCAACAGCAGTCATGCAATGGCCTCCGGCGATGCCATCATTCCAGCTTGGCATCGGGATATAGCCCCCGTTATTCACAGCTTCAAAAAACGAGTTGTAAAGGGTCGAGCCGAAAGTGAAGACTTCGCCCGCTGCCAGACACGCCTTAAGCTGATTCAAATTTGCATTGTTCAGCGAGGCATACGAGAGTGCCTTGAATTTCAGGGCATCATCATAAACCTTCTGCGGCGGTTTCTGAGCAAACTTTCTAACATCGTAAGGCCAAAGGCTTTCGTGACCAAAGCCTTCTTTGGCTACTGTTTTGATCACGTCCTTAATCTCCGCTCCGGCATCCTCGCCGGGGTTGCCCTCAAGGGCTCGGCTGTTGTAGTAAACAAAAAGCCGAGACGGCATCCATGGCTTCTCTTTTTGCTTGTACATGTTGTAGACGACACAAGCGCCGACTCCATGGGCCGTGCACGAACCAAGCTCCCCTTGGTCCCAAACCGGGAAGTTGGCGAATCCGCCAAGCTCTTTGCGTAGGTCAACCTTATCAGGTAGAGGACATGTGCGGCGGGGGGCTCGAAACTTCTTGTCTCGGAAATCCGGAAGCCCTCGCTTCCAACCAAGACCAAATTTCTTAGGATCTACTACAGGCATTATTCAGCAGTCTCCTCTTCTTTTTCTTCTTGAACTTCTTCTTGGGGTTCCCCAATCATCGAAGCTTGAATATCAACCTTGTCTTGGGCGATGATGTCGTGAAGGCGGTACTTTACTTCCTTGTCGAAAACATCCATGAAGTCGGCCGGTTTGCCGTCGATTGCGGCATTCACAAGGTCATGAATGACGGTTTCTCGACGCTCAACTTCGGCTTGGATTACTGCCGCTTCTTCTTCGGAAAATTGCGGGGTTTCGTCCTCGATTGCGGGAGCCTCTTCTTCGGGAGACTCAACTTGCTCAGTATTATCAGTCACAAGAATTTCCTTTGTTAGTTACGAATAAACTTCTGGATTTGCTCATATTTAACTCGGCCGCTTTCAAAAGCCGAGGTTCGGTGGTTCTTGAAAGCCTCAGTAATCATGAATCGATTTACTGATTTGCGAGCTTCTTTAAGAGCCTTTTTCTTGGCGCCTAACTTTTTTGGACCATTATCTTTGTTTGGCGCTTGCTGGGCCTCTTGAGGCTTCTGGGGCACTTGGGGTTTGGACGGAGCTTGGCCCATCTGAGGCCCGCCCATGCCCCCGCCCATCGGGTTCATTGGGTCGTTTGAGGCGAAGCCCGGTCCGCCTAATCCCTCATCTGGCGATACCTGCATCGGCTGGAGAATCGGGTCATTCATCTCTTCAAGAATCTCATCCCTCATCTCCTCAATCTCATCGTCCGTCATTCCGAGCACGGTCTTCATGACCCACTGCCATGACCAAACCTTGCCGATGAACGGAATCATTGCGGTGAGGGTGTTGATTTTCTCGTTAAGGGCTTCTCGCTCTTTAATTTCGCTGTAGACGTTATCTTTTGCCCACTTAAACTTAATCTTGTGCTGGATACCTTCAAAAGTATCGGAATCCACAATGTTTTTGAGGGCCAGATTTCTCTTCATGATTTCCAGGAAGAGGTGGCTAAACTTCAAACGGATTTGGTCAATAAACTTGGCAAACATTACCTCATCCCGAGTAATTTCGGTGGAGGTAGCTCCCATTGGGAAGTTGTCTTCCGGATGGCTGCGGCCGTATGGCACATTCAGGGCCGATAGAAGTTTCTGGAGGAAAAATTCAAGTTCTTCCAAGATGCCTTGGCTTTGGCCGGGCGGAAGAACATCAATCTGGGTGGCCTTGTTGTCGCCTCGGCGAGGGAACCAAAAGTCCTCAAGCATTGTTGGGAAGCGTCGGTCGTCCCGAGTTTCCCCTGTCGCTTGATCATAAACTAGGCGGTTTTTATACCGCTGCATCATGTCTCGGATATACTGTTCCGCCTTGTGTCGAGGCAGCCCGCCCACATCGATGTAGAAGATTCGACGTTCGGGGGCTCGGGCCATTCGGTAGATGATGGCGGCATCTTCAAGAGACGAAAATTGGTTAAGGGGCTTGATGGCCTTGTGCAGATGGGAAAGCGTCATGCTTCCTGCTGTGTCGGTCTTCCCTGAAGTCACCTGGACAACAGCATCAATGGTGATTTTGATGCCCTGGGTTGGGGGGCTGTACTGGTAGCCCGTCATATACTGATTGGCCGAGAAACCCTGAGGATTGTAAACGTAGTACTCTTGTTTCACGTCCGAAGTAATCTCGGCTCCGGACATTTGGGCGTTTTGGGGATTATCAATTTTTTGCTTGATTTCCCGAACCTTGCGAATTTTACGAGGGTCGATATACCGAAGTTCTTGGATTCCTTCGGTTGGGTTTTTGGTGTCGATAATGCAATGGTAGTTTAGACGACCATCAACATAAAACCTTGAGAAGATATCGTGGCACTTATCCGTGAATTCAAGAAGTCTCTTGGCTTCAATAAACTCATCGGTGATGGCATCCATAATCTTTTCATTGAGGCCATCTTCTTCAAGCTCGTCGAGGTTTAGGTCAACCGTTTCTTGGTTGTCGTCATCAACAATGGCTTCGTTTGTGATTTGCTGCACAGCCCACTCGACTTCGGCGTGCATCAACATTTGGCGATATTTGTTGATAAGCTCGGCTTCGTTCTTGATTGTGCCTTGCAAATCGATGTAAGTACCGTAAGCGGCACCGGCCGTGATGTCCACGGCGCCCGCCTCATTTGGCGGGGGGGCGATTGTCTGGAATTCTTGCTTGGGAGCCCGTTTTAGCTCAAAACCGAAGATTCTCATGAGGGTATTTAACTTATAGAATGCTATGCCCCCCGAAAAATTCCGAGAAGGCTGACCTAGTTTTTACTCCTCCGTTACTAGCAAAGGAGATTATTGACCACTTTGCCCCAACGGGAAAAGTTCTTGACCCCTGTAGAGGAAACGGGGCCTTCTACAATCAATTTCCCGAATCCTGTGAAAAAGATTGGTGCGAGATAAATGAAGGTCGAAGTTTTCTTTATTACCAGAAAAAGGTAGACTGGGTTATCACTAACCCCCCCTGGTCTCTTTTCAAAGAATTTCTAGAGATGGGGATGCGCATATCTGACCATGTGGTCTATCTAGTAGTCATCAATCACTTCATGACCAAGGCTCGCATGAAACTGTTAAAGAAGTGGGATTTTGGATTCAAGGAATTCTACTGTGTGCCGACCCCATCAGTGCTTTGGCCCCCCTCGGGATTCCAGCTGGCGGCGGTGCATGTAGAGAAGGGGTGGACGGGGCCAACTCTCTTCACTGGCAACGTTGGCTCTTGACATAGCGTTAAAAGTTGCTATGTCGTCGGGAGTGCAGTGCTAAAAGTCAAGGAGTGAAGCTCATGGCACCCCGCATACCGTTTGCAGAAGACTACTTTGGCCCCTCAGGCATCAAGGTTCCACCCCATCCCAAGGGTGGCGCTGGCGAGCTGAGGGCTTCCCCGGTTTGGGGCGAGGCCACGCTCCATTGTTGCTCAATGGAGACGGCCATCAACCATCCGAATGCTGGGGACAAGTATCGGGTTCGCATGCACAAAGACCCCACGGCCGACATGGTGGGCACTCATGCGACGTATGGCTGTGTCCTGTCCGCCTACAAGAACAACTTTGTGCCCGGCGTTTGGCAGGCTGGCACCAAGGACAAGATTGAGAAGGACGGCTCCGGTCATCTCTTGACTAGCTTCCATCTCATTGTTTACGGCGGCAAGGGCGACCGCAAGGCCAAGACCTACAAGGTAGTGGCGGAAGTTACGGACAAGAAGGGCCGCCAGATCCCGGCTCTTTTCGATGCGATGAAACTGGACTTTACCTTGAAACACGGGCGTGCTCCCACGCAGAAGGAGATTGGGGAGTTGGTGCGCCAGGACAGCGCCGGTATCTTTGGCCGGAAGTCTTCGGTGGATATCGTCTACACCATTCGTTCGGTGGAGCGCACCCCCAACCGAGTCGGCGAAACGCAGATCGGCATTCCCAAGATCCGGCGTCTTCAGCCGGCCGGCAAGTCGGGTACGTCGGGCGCCGAGAGGGGCCGTCGTTCGAAGGCGTGGAAAGAAGCCGACCAGTGCCGGCGCCGCATCCGGGGCATCAAGTTGCGGATGTCAGAACTTTCTGACGAGATGCAAAAGGATGTCATCATCGAGCGCATCGAGGGCATCATCGGCAAGAAAGCTGCCTAAGCGGCATCTTTCAGTTGAGAGAGGAAATGGCTGGGCCTCAAAACCCGGCCATTTTCATAAATAAAGCGCCATGACAAATGAACCTTACAGTAGAAGCCAAGGGGGGCGGCATGCAAACCGAGATCCGCATCCTTGCCCAATACCTTCTAAGCGAAGGTACGGGGTCGCTCACGCATCGGGAGCGTCGAGTGATATTTCGAATTGCCAAGAGGATGTCGGCGTCTTTGGACGTTAATCAGGAATACGACAAGTCTCTCACCTTTGGGGAAAGACTAGCTGACAAGGTTGCGGCTGTTGGCGGTTCCTGGTATTTCATTATAGGATTTGGGGTCTTTTTGTTTCTTTGGGCGGGATTCAATATTCTCGCTTTTGGGGGATTTTCTTTTGACCCGTACCCGTTTATTTTTCTGAATCTTCTGCTGTCGATGCTGGCGGCTCTACAGGCCCCCGTCATTATGATGTCGCAGAATAGGCAGGCGGCGAAAGATAGGTTGTCGGCCGCCCTGGATTATGAAGTTAACGTGAAATCCGAATCAGAGATTGCCAAGCTTCACGACAAAGTAGACGCTTTGGCCGCTTTTATCCTGCATGAGCGAGAGCTTAAAGAAGTCGAGCCCGCTGAATAATAAAAGAAAAGGGGTCCAGCTTCCCACTGGACCCCTTTTCCCGCCAACAAGGAGTGATCAGGGCCAAAGTCGGATTTGGTTCCTGATTTGAGCAGTCTACCCCTCTTATTCTTGGCCGTCAAGAAAAAAAAACCGGGGGCAGCTGTCCCCCGGTTCCGGGCTCCGTCGAGCCCTACGGTCTCAATGAGGGATTCGAACCCTCTCCCCCGCCCCCACCGATTCCCACAAAGGGGGGAAAGGGTAAGGGGCAGTGTGCTACCAACACCTATCAAGCCCCGATTGGTCTGTGTGGAGGGATTCGAACCCCCGACCTCCTGACTCCAAATCAGGAACGCTAACCAGACTGCGCTACACACAGTTATTCTATATTCTGGTGCCGGATGGGCGGATTCGAACCCCCGACCTGCTGTTTACAAGACAGCTGCTCTACCACTGAGCTAACCCGGCGTAAACAAAAAAAGAGCGCCGTCAGCGGGCGCTCTTTCGAAAACCAAACTATCCAGCCTTTTTAGTTGCCCACGGCATGGATAGTGCTGTCTGTCGTGATGGTCGGCGCTGTTGCGACGTTTTGGTCGTCGGCAAGCGTCGGATTGAACACGTCAGGCGAGTTATCTTGAGCCGATGGATAGAAGTAGTCAAGGGCAAAGTTGACTTCGAAACGCTCGATTTGCGTAGCAGCTTCCCACGAAAGAGGGATGTCGCTGATTCGCATCGGCCAGAGGTTCCACATCGTGTACTGACGCAGAATCGGTCCCGACTTAGAGTACTGAGTCACCACTGCCGACGCCTTATACTTCGTGGCGTAGTAGGTTGGGTCCAGACGGTTGCTGATCAGAGTATTCATGGCGTTTGACCAGCGTTCGAACATGGCTCGCTGGCTAAAGTCCTCATCATTGAGAACCTGCACTGACCAATCCCCGAAAACTCGCTCGGCTGAGTACTTCAGGATTGCCCCGAAGTAAGCACAGGTAGCAGGCTGGACAGTGAATTCCGGCAGCGAGGCCGCCGTGCACACGAAAGAGAATTGCTTAGAAACTGCAACACCGATACCAGGGGTTGCCCCGGCTCCGATATTCAGCGGAGGAAAGATGTCAACTTGGAACTGAGTTGGCCGTGCACCGCCAAATTGCAGTCCGTTGTGCAGAAATGATGCGATGTTGAAGGCCATAAAACAACTCTCTCCTTTTATGTAGATTTTTGCGGATCTACGAACCGAGTCATATTAATAAAAGTCCTCTTATTTTTTTATTTAGAAAAGGGGGCTTACCCCCCTCTCCGTGTATGCCTCAGTAGGCGGTTCCGATGACCTCCGAGAAGGTCACACCCGAGCGCACCGCAATGAAGTTCAAGTTAATCCAGTTGATATCTCGGGCAGGCTTGATGTAAATGTCTCCGTTCATCGTCCAAGCATCCACCACGTCCGGGCCGTTATTCGATTCGTCGCAAATCACATCGAAGTCCTGGATACCACGGGCAGCTTTGACGGCCCGAAGTTCTGGGGTGATTGCGTTCGTGAACAGCGCCCTGGTGTAGGAATCGTTGAATTCGAACAGGAAGTACTTGGCCAGCGAGCTAATCGCCTTCTCAAGGAAGATGAAGAGACGACGCACGTTGATACGGCTGAAAGCCGAGTTTGCTTCAAGAAGGGTTTTGTCGCCGAAGAGCAGGTTTCCGATACCATTTTTGTGGACAATCGGATTGATGCAATTCGGATACAGGATGTCACGATATGGCTTTAGAGGATTCCAAGCCAATCCTGACACGTTCTTGATGATGCCTCGATTGTAGCCGGCGAAGCTCCACCATGGCGCTCTCTGTTGGTCGGTGCGGGCCGCAAGGCCAGCCATGTCCCCGTTGAAAGGCACCCAGCGATAGACGTTGTTATACTTGTCGTACTGATACTTGTAGTTTCCGTCCAAGAATCCGTAAGACGTGCTGTCCAGGTCGTTGCGGTAGTCAAGCAGGAACTGGATTCGGTCGTTGTCGGTCGAGACGTTCACAAGGTCCGTCTTGTCCGGAGATCCGAAAACTACAACGTCCAGACGAGTGTAGGCCAGATTGTCCAGAAGCCACTGGAATAGCTGAGTCTGGTTTAGGCCGCCTCGGGCCTTACCCTGTAGGATAAGGTCAACGTCCACAACTTCTGGCGACAGATACTCGCTATAGGCGTTTGCCAGCGAAGCAATCGAAACTGTCTGCTCGTCGGCTCCGTCCGCTCCTAGCTGAAGAACCATGTCAAGCGGGGTGTCATTCGTGGTCGAAGCCAGATTGATACCGGTGTTGACATAGCCAAAGCTACGAGGGTTTGTGGCCCAGATGTAGTTTGACCTTTGGTTGATGATGTCCATATAGAAGTTTGGATTTCCATCAACCGTCATAGCATCGGTCGAGCGAGAAACGTCCAGGTATCGCTCTAGGATTGTGCCGGGGATTCCCGTGAACATTCCACCTTCGTCGATAACAAAGACGTGCAGACCGTCGAGGGCCGCCCCGTTTCCGTTAAAGAGCTGCCAATTGGTTTGACCCGGTGGCTGCTGAGCAAGAGCAAAGAATTCCCAGAAACGGCTCACGTTGTCCGACAGGTTTTGGTCGGCATACAGCGCAAGATCTTCGTCGAATACCCAGTCAAAAGTAGCCGTTGCTTCGGTAGCGTTTGAGGTTGACTCCCATGCCGTCTGCTCAAGAAGGCGTAGGGCTTGGGTACCAACTGAGCTGTTTCCGAAGAGAATCAGGTCGTTGATGTTGAACAGATGCTGGAAAGCATTTGCCGCAGCATTTACCGCTGTCACGGCCTCGCCGGCAGTTGTCGGACCGACGTACCCATAGTGGATTGTCACGGTGGCGGTGTTCGATGCCACATTTAGCACAACTTCGGCGCCGCCGTTTCCGATGGCAGTCAGGTCGAAAGTATTCGAAAAGGCGTTTGGCGAGTCGCAAAGCGTCACTCGTAGCGAGTTTCCTAGGGCTCCCGGATAACGGGCAAGGAAGATCAGATCCGGGTCAAAAGTGCCTTGCTGATTTGGAAAATCGGCTTCGTTGCGCACAATGTTTTGCGCAAGATTTGCGATTGTGGCGATGTTTCCAAGAGCGGAATAGGCGCAGTTGTTGGCCATCCACTGCACTTGGGTCAGACCATCAGACAGAGCAAAAGAAGCCGATGTGAGGTGCACGGCAGTCGAGTTGATGATGTTTGCAATCACGGCCCCGGTAGCAAGGTGGCCGTTGTTCACGTGCGCTGCAATCATGCCCGGAATCAGGTTCGGGTTTGTAGTGCTTGGAACGATAAGGATGTTGTTTCCGGCGTCTACCGTGGCGTCTACAATAGGAGATGGGCCAGCTGTGTTTGCTGCCCGAGAAACATAAAGTTGGTCCCCGTAGGCAAGGAAGTTTGCCGCTGTGAAAAAGGTTTCTCCGTTGAAATTTGTCGGTTGTGCGAAGTAGGAGACAAGCGTAGGTTCATTAGGAACAACTACCCGCTCATTTAGCGGTCCCCAACGGAAAACACCCGCAACGGCGGTGATAGAAGTAGAGACCAGAGGCACGCCAATCGTAAGGTCATATTCATAGACGTTAACGCTCGGCGACAGGGAGAAGTTAATCAGACCCACGGGGTTCCCCTTTTTGACTTAGGAAATTCTTTGCCCCTTATTTACGAAATCACAGTTTTCTAGGAGATTAATTTAATGACTGAGATTACTCGCAAGCTTGCGAGCTTTCGCACAATTTCGGAAATTGTCCCCATCGACGGTGCCGACAGAGTAGAGATTGCCAAAATTGATGGTTGGCAAGTTGTCACTCAAAAGGGGTGGGCCGAGCCCGGAAAGCTAGTTATTTATTTTGAAGTGGATTCTTTCCTCCCGATTCGCCCAGAATTCGAGTTTTTGAGGAAGTCCGGATACCGGGCTCACCCGGATCTTGGGGAAGGTTTCAAGCTCAAAACCATCAAACTTCGGGGGGAATTGAGCCAAGGCTTGATTATGCCTATCGATGAGCTATTCCCACCCATGGAAAACCCATTAGACGTTGGAAAATGGGGTCTATGGAATTCGGCAGTTGGGCCTCGCTCCTTAGAGTTAGTCCTTGAACCCGGTTCCGAGGAGGCGCCCTCCAAGGTGGTGCTAGAGGACGGGGAAGACCTTACTAAAGTTCTTGGTGTGAAGCTTTGGGAAGCCCCCTTAAAGCCATGTCTGAAAGGTATGGCCAAGGGAAACTTTCCAGAGTTTATCCAAAAAACCGACCAAGAAAGGGTGCAAAATCTCAAAAAGTACTTTGGCCGGTGGGACCGAAATAGGTATTATCAAGTCACGCTTAAGCTGGACGGCTCTTCCATGACTGTCTACAAGCGTCGGATGTTTGTAAAAGCTGAGGACGGGAGCAATTTGTATGAAATGCCATCTGAGATAGGAGTGTGCAGCCGTAATCTTGACCTTAAGAAGGATGATGCTGCCTACTGGAGGGTGTTTGAGACCGAAGGCTTAGAAGAAAAGATTAAGGCCATTTCCGCCCATCTCAGGGATGAGGATATCGCCCTTCAAGGCGAGCTTATGGGGCCGGGCGTGCAAGGAAATCGAGAGAAATTCCCTGAGCTTAGGTTTTATGTTTTCGATATCTGGAGCATTACGAATCGGTCTTATAAAGACCCAGTAGAAACTTACCAGCTTTGTGAAACCTTTGGATTAAGGCATATCCCGGTGGTAAATTTCCCGGTAAGCCTCAATCCTTTCATGGAAAACGAAGACCCTATCCAGGTTTTCCTTGATACTGCCAAGGGCCGGAGTATCAATCATGATGTTCGGGAAGGCGTTGTTTTCAAGGCTACAGGCCCTGGTCATCGGCATTCCTTTAAGGTGATCAATAACGAATTCCTTTTGGCTGAGAAAGATTGATGGCCCGAGCGCATTCTATTTGGGTCGTTATAGAAATTCCAACTCTAGGTCACGGGGTCTGGGCGGCATTTACCGTCAAGCATGAGCTAGAAACTTGGCTTAGTGCGAATCGAGATAGAGCGGATAAATTTAGAGTGCTTCAATTTCGAGACGGCAAGGGTAACGCAAATTCTGTATTTCATTTGGCGAAGGATTTTTTAGAGGATTGATTTTTGACTGAAACTGTAGACTTTTATACAAGCGTTGATCGGTATGGCTCGGAAATTCGAGTATGTGGGTATCGAGATGGAAAACGATATCGGCAGAAAGTAAAGTATGAGCCATACCTTTTTGTCCCCTCGAAAGATGGCACTTACAAAAACCTTCATGGGCACCCGGTTGCTCGGAAGGATTTTGCAAATATGCGAGAAGCCCAGCAATGGGTCGAGCATTACCGAGACCTTCAGGGTTTCAAGTGGTATGGGTATGACCGATGGGTCTATCCTTTCATCAATGACAATTGGCTTGGGGATATCAAGTACGATACCAGTGTAATAAAAAAGCACATTATCGATATCGAGGTGGCTAAGAATGCGGCTGGGGAGTATGCCGCTGTCGAAAATGCCGATGGGAAAATTACCCTGATTGGCCTCAGGATTGGCGAGCGTCGCTTTATTTTCGGTTGGGACGCCCATGTCTGGAAAGAGCCATACCTTCCCCCGAAGTGTCATTATGTCTCGTGTCAGAACGAATCTGACATGCTGGAAAGGTTTCTGCGAATCTGGGAAGATGAAGATGAGCGCCCCGATATTGTGACGGGGTGGAACATCGAACGCTATGACATTCCTTACCTTGTTAATCGCATCCGGAAAGTGCTGGGGGGAAACCACGCCGAGAGAATGAGCCCGTGGGGTATTCTTCGGGATAAGAAAATTGAAGTTTGGGGGAAAGAGCAGACAATCTACATTCCCGTGGGCCTAGCTGTTCTTGATTATTACGACATTTACAAGAAATTTACCTACAAGGAATTAGAGTCCTATACTCTTGACCACGTTGCTTTTCACGAAGTTAAGAAAACAAAGTTGGACTATAAGTCGAAGGGTTATTCGGACCTTGAAGATTTGCGAAAGAGAAACTTCCCTCTTTTTGTCCAGTATAACATCGAAGATTTAGACCGGGTTCACGATATCGACGAGAAAAACCATTTCATTGATTTGGCTTGTTTTATTGCCTACCAAGCCAAGGTCAATCTTATGGATTCGCTAGGCTCGGTAAAGTTGTGGGAAGTTATCAGCCACAACCACCTTCTCAATAAAGGTATCGTTTTTCATCATGATATGCGCTCGGAACCTAAGAGAATTCCGGGCGGGTTCAATTTCCACCCGAAGATTGGACCGCATCAGTATGTGATGTCTTTTGACCTTCAAAGCCTGTATCCGCACCTCATGATGTGGGCGAATATCAGCCCCGAGTGCTATGTGGACATGGAAGCGTGGCCTTTAGAGCAAGATCCGGGGGGAGCCGCTGAATACTGCCTCAAACACATAGAAATCATCAATAGAAAATTCCATGAGACCTCGGGGTTTGCCCGAGCCGGAAACGGCGCAAGATTTCGTCGAGACCGGCAAGGTTTTATGGGAGAATTGATGAAGAAGTTCTTTGCCATGCGCAAGCACTTCAAAGATCAAATGATTGAGGCCAAGAATTCGGGAGCTTCGGACGATGAAATTACTCGGCTCAATAACGCTCAGATGGGTATTAAAATTGCCATCAACTCCTTCTATGGAGCGACTGCTAATCCGGCTTTCGCCTTTTATAACTGGAGAATTTCGAGTGCCGTCACCCTCTCCGGACAGCTTGCTATCCGATGGATTGCAGCACGCCTTAAGGAGGTACTGGATCGAGCGTTGGGTATTGACCACGCCTGGACGGTGGCTGGGGACACTGATTCAATTTATTTGGATCTCTCTCCATTTGTCACACGGTTCATTCCCAACGACCCAGTGGATTTCTTGGACCGTTTGGGCAAAGAATTTATTCAGCCGGAAATCGACAAAGCGTACCTTGAACTCGGGAAAATAATGAACGCTTATGAGCCGGATAAGCTCATTATGAAGCGGGATATTATTTCGGATTCCTCGATTTGGCGGGCCAAGAAGTGCTACGCCATGCGAGTGTGGGCTGATGAGGGGGTGCGGTATAAGGAAGCTGAGACTAAGATAATGGGTCTTGAAGTTGTCAAGGCCATCATTCCTCAGAAGTGCCGAGATGCCTTTAGGATGGCTATCGTCTTGATGTTGGCCGGAAAGAAGGAAGAAACCCAACACTTTATCAAGGATTTCCAAGAAAAATTCTGTAAGTTGAAGGTAGAAGATATCGCCTTTCCCCGAGGGTGTAATGGTCTTGAAGAGTACCACGACTCCGGATCTATCTGGCGAAAAGGAACCCCAATTCACGTGAAAGGCGCTTTGGTTTATAATCATCGCCTAAAAGAAATGGGGCTAGACAACGATTATTCTGTTGTGCATAGTGGGGACAAAGTTAAGTGGGTTTACCTAAAAGAACCTAATCCAGTGCACTGCAACGTCGTCAGTTTTCTACAGACTTTGCCCCCAGAAATGGGGCTCCATAAGTATGTGGACACGGAAATGATGTTCGATAAGACTTTCTTGGACCCCGTTAAAAGTCTGCTTACTCTGCTGGGATGGGAAGCCAAGGAAACCAAAAACGCCCTAGCTGCCCTATTCTAAGAGAGACCCAATGGAGACAGTAGCCCCTAAGCATCTTCTTAAGAATACTCTTGCAACAGTTGACCACAGCAAACTTTATGTGCTGGCAATGTGCTGCAATCCAATTCGATTTCACAGCCGCTATAAGCTCTTCCATACCTTTAAGAAACACATGGAAGACCAAAAAGCGAAGGTGATTACCGTCGAGATTGCCTTTGGAGACCGGCATTTCATCGTTACCGAAAAAGACAATCCCTACGACTTACAGTTTCGGTCAAGGGATGAGTTGTGGCTAAAAGAAGTCGCAATCAACCGGGGAATCCAATATCTTACTCAAATCGACCCGGATTGGAAATATGTCGCATGGATTGACGGGGATATTAACTTTATTCGAGAGGATGTTGTTTTTGAGACGGTGCACCAACTCCAGCACTTCCCAGTTGTGCAGATGTTCTCCCATGCGATGGACCTTGGGCCTGCTTTTGAACCTCAGAAAATCCACAACGGGTTTGTGTGGTCATACTGGCAAAATGATCATGAACCGCCGCAGGGGCCGGGGCACAACGGCTATTACACCGATGTCAAAGGTTTCTGGCATCCTGGTTATGCATGGGCTGCTCGCCGGGACTTCTTTGACCGTACCCAACTACTTGACCGGGCAATCCTTGGAGCTGGCGACCACCACATGGCCATGGCTATGATTGGCAACGCATGGCGGAGCTACCCTCGGGGCGTGCATGAGTCTTATAAGCGTATGGTCAACGACTGGCAAGATGTTGTCGAATCCCACATCAAGCGTAATATTGGCTATGTGCCGGGCATGATTACCCACAACTGGCACGGTAAGAAGAAGCATCGGCGCTACGTCGAGCGGTGGGATATTCTGATTAAGGACAAGTATGACTGGCGCACGGACTTGGATAATGATTCGCAGGGACTTTATCGTCTCTCCCATCACAAAGGTCATCGTCAAATCAAACTTCGTCAGGATATCCAGCGATATTTCCGTCAGCGAAATGAAGACGGAATCGATGTCGAGTAATGTTGGCTTCGACCGCAGTTGACCTTTTACTGCAACACCAGTACCCTTATAAACTTAGAGAAAATAATTGTGAGTACACTCACATTATAGTAGCGTGCGCTGACGGAAAGTATTATCTTCCGATGAATCCTAAGATAAGCTACTGGGAATGGCACCATGATTATGGGGTCAAGGATCAGTGCTGGATAGATGGGACTGTTTTGGTGCACTTAATTACGACAAAAGCAAAAGGTACCTTATGAGTTCGGTGAATGAAGTGCGTGAACTACTGTTTTTTATTAATGGACTTGTCGGGGGAATTTGGATATTCACCATCTTTTGTTTTGGAAGCAACGACGTGTCCATCACTAAACTTTTGTGCTGGATTAATGGTTTTACTATGGCAATTTTTATCTCTACTGTGCTAGCCATTGCAATGTCATCATGAAAAATTGGGATTACACTTTCATCCGCCTAGCTCAGTTTTGGGCTGGCGAGAGTAAAGACCCCAGCACCAAGGTCGGGGCTTGCATCGTGCGACCTGACAATACCGTGGCCGCCGAAGGCTATAACGGCTTTCCTCGCTCTATCACCGACCGTCTTGATTTGTTAGAAAATCGAGAGGAAAAGCTAAAGCGAACAATTCACGCCGAGATGAATTGCCTTCTTATAGCTCGGGAGCAACTTCACGGATACACACTTTATACCTATCCCCTTCCGGTATGCGAAAGGTGTATCGTGCACATTATTCAAAAAGGAATTACTCGGATTATTAGCAAGGTTGATGTTCCTCCGGAGAAATATGCTCGCTGGCTTGAACCATGTAAGTTGGCGGAACAACTGGCGGCCGAGGCCGGAATCGAATACAATATTTTATAAAGAGGTAAACTATGAGTCTACTAGACAAGATTATGAAAGCATCCCGAGTTAAAGAAATTCGGGTATTGTCGGAATCAGAAACAATTATCAGCCGAAGCTTTACTTCCACGGATGTTCCGGCTCTAAATCTTGCTTTGAGTGGGAACCCCTTGGGGGGAGTTTATGCCGGTTCGACTGTTATCGCCGGAAAGTCCCGACATTTTAAGTCCAAGTACTTACTTCGTATTATGTCTTGTTATCTCAAGGCTCGCCCAAATGCGGTGGGCATCTTTTATGATGCCGAGTTTAGCTCGCCGAAGTCTTATTTTGAATCGGAGGGAATCGACCCCGACCGAATTATCCATTGCCCGATTGTTTCGGTGGAACAGTTGAAAAACGAGATGTTCTTTCAGCTTAATGGAGACGGAAAACAGAATCCAGGAATCCAAAGGGGAGATGAAGTCTTCATGGCCATCGATTCCCTTGGGGGCTTGGCGTCAATGAAAGAAATTGACGACGCTATCGAGGGCAAGAACGTGGCGGACATGAGCCGGGCCAAGGCTCTCAAGGGACTCTTCCGAGTGGTGCGACCCCATCTGATTCTTAAGGATTTGCCGCTAGTGTCGGTCAACCACACTTACCAAGAGATTGGCTACCTTCCTAAGGAAACGATGTCGGGGGGCACTGGGGCCATGTACAATGCCGACGACGTGTGGTTTGTGAGCCGGGCTCAAGAGAAAGATGGAGATGAGCTGTCCGGCTTCAAGTTTACCATTCGCATTGAAAAGTCTCGATTGGTGCGAGAGGGTAGCAAGTTTCCCATCTTTGTGAGCTTTAAGAGTGGCATTAACCGTTGGTCGGGTTTGCTAGAGCTGGCGGTAGAGACTGGGGTTGTCCAGCAAAAGGGGGCGTGGTATACGCTACCGGATGGACAGAAGCTACAAAAAACCGCAATCAGTGACCTCGGGGAAACTATTTGGCCCCCGCTACTTGCCGGGGATTTTGGTACGGCTCTCAACCAAAGATTTGCCTACACCCCTGAGGAAGCTCAAGCAAAGGCTGCGGCCGTCAAGGAAGAAAATGGCGCAGAGTAATAATCTTAATCTGTCAGCTAGCCCTTATTATGAGGACTGGTATAATTTTGCACCATACAACAAGATTCATTTTAAGACGGCTGTGGAAAATAAGCCCCGAGAAATTGGGGCAATGTGGGGATATGAGATGACCACAACCCTCAAAGAACCTGAACCTCTGAAAAATAAATTGATGAGTGAGGGAATGCAAAAGAAAGTTGTCAGTTATCTTGACTCCTTTTGGGAGAAAGCATGGCTGAATGCTTGCTATGGACCGCTAGCAGTAGTGACTAACATCGTCGAGGAAAAGAATATGAAGTTCATCAGCAACATGAGCAGTAACAAGAAAAATACGGTCCTTGGGGCCGTCCAAAAAAGCGGTCAAAAGGTTGAGTGGTATGAAATTTTAGTCGAAGATGGTTCTTGGAAAGAGCGAGATGAAGTCTGTACCGAGAGGAGGATTGCAGACCTTGAGAGGGATAATGAGCGGCTTCGGAAAGAGCGAGATGATAAGGGCAAAGCTTTGGCATCCCTTACGAAACTAAACAAAGTTGCAATGTCTCTGGCCGAGTCCTATAAAAAGCAACTAGAGGCGGCCCTGGAGAAACTGGTAAAGGCTGGACTAGTTAAGCCTGGGCAAAATATTCAGGGGGAGCAAGTGGCCTCGCCGATGATGGCTCTTCCGGGAAAACATGCCGATTGGAGAAGGATTGTAGAGGCGGAAAATGAGTCTGATCAATAAGCTGTTTGGTTTTCTGCTTCCCGAGTCGGCTGAAGTCAAGGCAGCGAAAGCTCGCCTTGCCGGGCGGCGAGATATGACTGAGGCAGAGTACGGTAGGTTTACTGAGATTGGGGATTCGGACAATACTACTGTCTACAATGCTGCCCAAAAAGCCCTTCACAAGCCGCCCATCGACCTAGATAAGGAATCGGAGACTATTGCTCTTACTGACGATATGGCTCCCAAGTTGCATCTTCCGTGGGAAGCTTATGAGCTGTGGTACTATTGGGATAAAGGTGACAGCGACAATCCATGGGATGTAAAGAGCGTGGGGCCATTTAATACCTTCGAACTAGCCGAAGAAGAGGCGAAGACAAAAAGAGCCCCGCCCAAGTTCTTTCTATGACCCCCGAAGAATTCCAGAATGACCTTTATGTCAGTCTGACGAAACACTTAAATGAGCCCTTGAATGCCCTTACCATAGCTAGTATAGTAAGCGACTTTGAGAGAATCATTCGGCGAGCTGTCGCCGAACATTACGTCTGCCCTGTTTTTAAGCTTTGGGTGCGACCCGAAATGGGAAGCATATTAATTTTACCGGAAGAGCATCCGGACCCACCATTTTACACTCTTGAGGCTCTTTTTGGACGAAAAACTGATTCTGGCGAATCTCTTTCTGAATGACGAATATTCCAGGAAGGTTTTCCCCTACCTCAAGGCCGAGTATTTCCAAGAGCCCGAGTGTGTGGCTCTTTTTGGTCTGTTCAAAGACTACACCAACAAATACCAGAACATCCCAAGCGTCGAAGCCATCGGAATTGAGCTAAGCCGCAAAGACGGATTAGCCGATGATGCCTTTAAGGGGGCGGTAGACTTCCTTAAGGATGTGAGCGTTGACGATAAAACCGACCACCGTTGGCTTGTTGATACCACCGAAGAGTTTTGTCGAGAGCGGGCAGTTTATAATGCTGCCATAAAGACCTTTGCAATTCTCAGTGATAAGAAGAGTTCTCGGGGCGACATTTTCAAAATGCTCCAGGACGCTTTGGCCGTCAATTTCGATACCAATCTTGGCCACCGTTTATTCAAAGACTACAAGGAAAGATTCGCTTGGTACAATGACCCGGTTGTCAAAATTCATACCGGGCTAGACATTCTTAACCACATCACGGAGGGGGGATTTGAGCGAAAGTCCTTGAACGTCTTCATGGCGCCGACTGGTGTTGGCAAAACCATGATTATGTGTTCTCTTGCCGCTGCCCAGCTTATGAAGGGCATGAATATTGTCTATTTCACTTTGGAGATGGCTGATAAGAAGATTGCCCAAAGGCTTGACGCCAATCTTCTCCGGCGAGATATCAACGGCTTTCGAAAGATTGGTCTTGAGGCTTATACGAATGGCATGGAAGACCTTATTAAAAGGTCTACCGGGGAATTCATCGTCAAGGAATATCCCCCAACCCAAGCCAGCGTCAGTCATTTCCGACATCACCTTGACGAGCTGGCTATCAAGCAAAAGTTTGTCCCGGATATTATCTATGTCGATTACCTCAATCTCTGTGCCGCAGCTGGCCTCAAGGACGCAAGCCCCTACGACCGGGTTAAGAGGGTCGCTGAAGAGATGCGAGGGTTGGCGGTAGAGCGGGACATTTGCATGGTGTCGGCCACCCAGACCAATCGCACAGGCTTCCAAAGCAGCGATTTTGACATGGATGCGGTGGCCGACTCCTTTGGGCTCCCAATGACAGTTGATTTCTTCTTGGCTCTGATTTCCTCGGAAGATCTTGCAGCCGCCAATCAGCTAGAATGCAAGCAGCTAAAGAATCGTTATGGGGATAAGGATAAACAGCGGCGGTTTATCCTTGGAGTGGAAAAATCGCAGATGCGTTTCTTTATGCCTGATGAGACTTTAGATTTGATTGACAACGTGCCGGACCTTACGCTAACAGAGAAGCTGATTGGCACGTTCGGGCAGCCGCCCACAGTCACTGGCTTCGGAGATTTGGGGGGCCTACAATGAAAACAACTTCCATGAGAAGATGGCATTAAATAGGCTAGTCCGTTCTCAGGAGGAATAAAAAATGGCTCATTTTCTTTGCGACAAAAAGGCTGATGGTACATTTTATACCAAGTCGAACAGCATGCTAACGAATTTTTGGTACGACTTGTTCGGCCAAGAAGATAAGTGCGTATGGAAAAACCGTGGTCAGGTTGAATCTTATTTTCTTGTTGTGGGGGCAGTTTTTATCTGGACTGTGATTGTCCCGATTATCAAGCTGAAGCTCTACTTTGACAGCAGAGGGAAATCCGACCACCGAACAACCAATACTTCCTGTCAGGTGTAAAGTGCTGTTTCTTAGTAAGAATCTGGTAAAAGCCGGCCCAACTTCCGATGGTACTTTTGGGCCGGGGTGGTGGATTGAAATGTTGTGGTCGGATTTGATTGGTAAGGATGGCTCAGACGTTCCGGGTGATGCCGGAGCCAAGAACATCTATAGCCTTGTGCTGGCAATTGCAGCGGGAATCGGGGCTGTTGCCACGGCCCCAACCGTAATCGGCCCCATCGTCTTGGGGGCTGTGTCGATTAGAAAATTCTGGATTGTCTTGCATAAGATTGGTATTATCCCCTTTGGGTAATATTCGGTAGGTCAAATCATAGACCTACCTAAATACTCGAATGGAAAAGCACACCATTCGAGTTTGTAAACATCACGGCGAAACGTCTTTTGTTCTTGAGGGACGGGGATATTATCGTTGCCAAAAGTGTCGCTCTGCTTCTGTTTCCAGGAAACGACGAGAACTGAAACGTCGGGCTGTAGAGTATAAAGGCGGGAAGTGTGAAAGATGTGGGTATGATAGATGTATAGCTGCGCTAGACTTTCATCATAAAGACTCAAAAGATTTTTCTATCTCACGCAAAGGTTTAACTCGTGGTTGGGAAAAGGTTAAAAAAGAGATAGGTAAGTGCTTGCTTTTATGTGCGAACTGCCATAGAGAGGAGCATGCAGACGATATTATTTCAGCGTAGCTCAATCAGGTAGAGCAACTGGCTGTGGAGCGGCGGGCCTAAAGCCTTTATGCTCAAGAGTAACCAGTAGGTTGGAGGTTCGAGCCCTCCCGCTGAAGCCAAATTTTGGAGTTTGTGATGACAGAGTATAACCAAGAATCGTGGATGTATGGGGAGTTGGACCCCCCTAAAAAGCCCCGTCGATTGGAAGACTTTATGTTTTCTAATAATATTTCTATTCCGGGGTCGAACTGTTACCTTCCACCAGTGTATGCCATTAATGCAATTCCGGGCTCAAACTTGGAAATTGTCGAGCCCAAAAAAGAGACGTGGGAACAAGAAAAAAATAGACTTATCCGGGAACACATTGAAGATAGCAAAAAGTGGATGCGACGATTCAATGACGAGAGCAAAGGCTGGAGTCAGGAACTTATGCATATGGAAAAATGCGCAACCCTGTTCTTTGCGGTGGCGGCGTTTGAGCTGATGGCTATTATCTATATGGTGTGCGCCCATCTGCTATGACCCTATCTGCTACGACCGACACACTTTCTTATTATCCCATTCCCGTAAGAGCAATATTCATATCGGATTTGCATCTTGGGACAAAGCATTCCAAGGCCGAGCATCTTCTTCATTTTCTTCGGAGATATGATGCCGAGCAAGTTTATCTTGTCGGGGATATCATCGATTTTTGGCATTTCCGTCGTACCAAACTTTATTGGCCCCAGTCTCACTCGAATGTTTTGCTTGAGTTAATGCGCTTGGCCCAAACCAAGAAAGTTTGGTATATTCCTGGCAACCACGATGAAGACCTTCGGGTTTTTGATGGCTCGTCTTGGCAGGGTATCAGCATCGTCAATAAAACTTGGCACACAACCAAAAACGGTCTCCGATACTTGGTAATTCACGGCGATCAGTTTGACACCGTGATTCAGAATGCCAAATGGCTGGCTTTCTTTGGGGACCGTCTCTATGAGCTAGCTCTTCACATCAACAGACTCTTTAACTTTTTGCAGAGGTTCTTTCGGCTTCCGCACTGGTCTTTCTCGGCTTGGTGCAAGAACCGAGTCAAGAAGGTTGTGCAGTTTGTGGGTCACTACGAATCCCTTGTCGTTAAGTCAGTGAAGAAGTATGATGACCATGGGGTGATTTGCGGGCATATTCACTGCGCAGCAAATAAGCACATTTCCCTGGATAAGTTTTCCGAAAAGGGTGGAGTAGTTTTGGGAGATTGTATCCACTATGTAAATTGTGGGGATTGGGTAGAGAGCTGCACCGCCGTGGTTGAGAGCATGGACGGCGAGCTAGAGATTGTGGAGTACTAAAATGGGTATCTTAGAAGTTCTGTTCATTGTTTTCCTTATTCTAAAGCTGACAGGATTCATTGCTTGGTCGTGGTGGTGGGTATTCGCTCCCCTGTATCCAGCTGCATTTATTTGGCTCACCATCTTGATTTGTCTCTTCATCGCTGCCATGTCAGGAACCTTAGAGTACAAGAGAGCCCGTAATAAGAGGAAATGACCATGAAGCTCAAAGCCACTTGGAAAGCTCTTCTAGAAAAAATTGAGGAGGCTGCGGCCTATGGGGTGGCCGAAAATAAGATGACGGACCCCGAAGTCGAGATTGCCAAAGGTCTTTTTAAGGCAGACCTTGTTATCCGACGCCTCGGGGATGTGGGAAAGACTTTTGGGTTCATTTATTATGACCCAAGCTACAAAGACATGGCATGACGAAAAAACATCTAAACTATCAATCTTGGGAAGTCGCAAAGGCGGTTGGCACCGTTTTCAAGTATGAGCCAAACGTCAATATTCTTGAATATCAGACGCCAAGTGGTCTTTATTTTGGCCGCATACAATGTATTCCGTCTTCCGATCCTAACGTGCCCCCAAGATGGTTTGTCACGACTGATATCAACGGGGAAATGATTGAGATGGCCAAGACCGGGGGCATCATGATTGATGTAGGGGCCAATGTCGGGCGCTACTCAATCCCCATGAGCACCAAGTCTCGGATGGTCTATTCTTTCGAGCCCGACCCCCAAAATTGTGAAGACTTCCGAAAGAATACGGCTTACTATAAAGATTGGGGCCGGAAAAACATCATGCTATGCCAGATGGCAATCTCCAATAAGGAAGGCCGGGCACAGTTGACTCAGGGGGCTTGTCGAGGGCTTCTTAAGGTTTCGGGAGAAAAGGGTCCAGGCGGGGAAGATCCTATCGATATTTGCATTCAGCCCCTAGATAACCTCTTTGGCTTCCAAGGCACAATTGATACTGGTCATGTCACGGGCATCAAGATTGATGTGGAAGGCCATGAGTATGAGGTATTACAGGGCGCCGTAAATCTTCTAAAGAGCGATGGGCCTCTGATTGCTTTGGAAACTCATGGAGGAATAAACTGTTCTGGAATTTGGCACCTTCTCTTAAATCTTGGCTATACTGTCTATGATGACGACGGAAAAGAAGCAGCCATTGGACCCAATGCCCAATATCTGTGTGTAAAAGATGCTGCTTAAGGCAATTCAATAAATACGGGTTATGCCCGGACCATTAGAAATTTCCAAGATCAAGGCGGCCAAGCCCACTTCGGGCAAATCTCATGTCAACGTGAACCCCACGATTGACACCCCAAAGACTCAGGGCTCTAACTTTACCCCAGCTTCGGCCACCCTTAATCGCACTTCCAAGCCCCCTTCTCTCAAGTCTCTTAAGAATTCTAATACCCATGGGGGTTCTTTTGACAAGGAACAGGGGGATCGGCGCTGGCGCCGCAAATCTGGGGTAGAGGAAGGTTTTACGCCAGCGGCTTCGGTTAAGTTTGCTCAGAGTGGCACTTTGCCTAGGGCTGGAATCCAAAAGGCCCCGGCTGTCAAACTTCCGACCACTAAACAATTACCAAAGATGATGACTGGGCCTAAGACAGCCCGGTCCTACGCCCGGCGTCTTGCCCGCATTACTCCGGCCAATTCTGTCCAAAAAACAACCCAAGGCACTTCTCTACCGGGAGCAAACTTCATGGCATCAGAAACTAAAAACGAAGACGTGGAAGTCAAGAAATTCCCCCAAGGCCCAAATGACCTTGACCCCCTGGCCACAACTGAGCTGAAATCGGCTATGGCCAGTGCCAGCATGAAGACTCTCAAGCAAAACCTGGGATATGCCCTTAAGAAGGATGACCCGGACCATAATGTAGACCCCGAGGGGGCTGTGATGGACCAACTTGCGGGCGCCCCGTACAATAAGAGCGATGGCGGCCCGAATGTTGATACCGAGGAACTTCTAGCCCAGCAACATAAGACTGGGGAATATAAGTTTGAATCTACCGAACCCATTGAAGAGGTTTCGGATGAGTTGCTTTATCGGGCTCAGAGCAAGGCCCAGCATTTAAGAGACAAGGCTTCTACTCAAAAGGCAAGAAGTATTACAAGGGTCGCAAAAACTGGAAATATTGGCGCCAACACCCCCGAGTGGAAAAGTTACGTTAAGCATTCAGATGAGACTACTAAGCGCCATAATCAAGCTCTTAGATTTTGGAGAGCTAGGGGCCGCCAAGGAAGCTTCAAACCTCATAAAGAAGATTAAATGTCTATCGATTTTCAGGCAATTTGGGAAGCTGCTGCCAAAATTATCGCCAATAACAAGGCGAGTAAGATGGCCGTGGACGATGGGGGAAACCCCGTCGAGCTTGAAAATTGCCTGAAAAAGAAGCATGAGCAAGAGCAAAAAGCCAAAATTGACCCGGCTAAGCGGGATGCCGTTGATGAGGCTACCGATGAGCCCATTACCGAAGAGAATACCGAGCGTATAAACTCCCTTCTTCAGGGTATGCCCAAGCCCAAGAAGTCTAAGGAACCTCTTTCCTACAATCCGGACATGAAGCATTTTTCCGGAAGTCTTCATGGCGAGCCCATTGAGGCTATGAAGGAAAAAGACCTTTATACTCACTTGACCCAAAAGCGAGGGGTGAAGGATGGCGAGGCAACCGAGCTGATTATGCGGCTCAAGAGTCCCCACGAAAACAAAGAAAAGATTGATAAGCTTCTGAATGTTTCGGCCAAGTTTGCGGGAATGGCCAAGAAGGAAGTGCCTCCATACAAGACCGGCAAGCGCAAACCTAAGATGGACGACCGTCAGAAAAATCGGTGGAGAAAGTATCACGATGCTCGAAAGATGCATCTGGATAAGGCCAAGAAACTGGGATATGACCCTAAGCATCCTCTTTGGAACGCCGCTGAAGCCAAGAAAACAGGACAACTGAGCCCGAGTGTTAAGCCGGACCCCAAGAAAAAAGGACCGAAAAAGTGAAAGATGCTCTAAAAAAGATGGCCCTTGGGGAGTCGGCCGTTCCTCATGATTACACGCATTCATCCCCGACGATGAGCCCGTTTGAGCTTGAGCGACACCATAAGCTGAATTCGGCCCCCTCCAAGGAAGAGTCGGCGGAGATTCACCACAAGGCCAACCTCTACCACGCCCATCTTCATGATTCGGACCATGCTCTGGGCCGGGCTCAGCTGCACGCCCACAACCCCTCTCTAGAGGGGCACTATACCCACAAGTACAAGAATTCTATCCATCACGCCTATGAAATTGGCCATGATTTGGAGCATAATCATGGGGTGACGGCCCGAGAACTTGGGGCACTTCATTTTCATCATCGCCACAAAACCCCCGGCGAGTTTGCCGACGCCACGGTAAACCACGTTCATTCCAAGCGGAAAGGTTAATCCCCGCTCTTTCCAAAAACCTAAATACCCCGAAAGAATTCTTATCTAAAGGGGTATTATTGTGGCTAACCGCACTAATCAGTGGTCGTCAAACAACGAAGCAAATGGCGTTCCCATTTCTTCGCCTCGCTATGTGAAGAAAGCAGCTAATGCCTTAAACGCCAATAATATTTGGCAAAACCAAGACCCAGCTGTCGCCAACATCGGTGGACAGGCGGTCGGTGTTTTTGGCATTGATGCTACCGAAATGTCCACCGTCAGCAGTCCCGGAATCCACACCGGATGGGTAAAGCAGACGATTGGTACCGGCCGGCGAGCGGGTCGAGTCCAGTATGAAACCCTGGTAGCTGGCGGAATCAAAGGTAATTCGGGCCACGGGGCAAATAGCTCCTTCAATATCGTCATTTGGAATGAGCCGGCCGCTGTAAACGGGGTGCATCCTCAGACAATGACGGTCAATGCCACTTCGAAGAATGGTGTCTCTCTCACGTATGAGTGGCGTTTTGCGGCCAACGACTTGGCGCTATCAGCTAACTCTACCTACATCAACGTGACGGCTCGGGCGCTTATCATCAACACGGCCACCGGTACTGGAAACGCATACTACTGCGCAGTTTCCGATGGCGCTGCCAACGTTCACTCGTCGAGTGTCGTTGGCGTTGTAACCTAAGGAGCTAACCCGTGGCAAACGCCGCAGCAAATGGCGCTATCGCTACGGGTCAGTTGCTATTCACAAATTCAGCGGCGTCGAATCTTTCATTCGTCGTCAATGATTTTACTGCTTATGCGAATGGCAAGACCCGTCAAATCTACAAAGAAGAAGTTGCGAAGATTCTGACCTTTCCGGTCGCAACTTTTGTCCAAAGCGACCAATCAGGAAATGCTACTCCGGTGATCAAGGGTCAAGTTTTCGTTGATTCGGCGGCGATCTACCTTTATGTGGCCACCGCCAATGGAATTGTGAAGCGAGTAGCCCTGTCATCATTCTGATGTACTCTCTGCGCCAACTTAAGAAATTTCTTGAAGATTTTGCGGCAGCACCAGTAACTATGGCTGGGGGGAACGACGGCCCGATGGCGGGGCTGGATAATAACCCCCCGGTACCTTTGAGGCGCAACATCATCGTGAGGCGGCGACCGATGCCACTAGCTACGACTAAGGGGAAGTCGCATGGCCACCGACCGAGAACTACTAGCAAGACTTGATGAGCGTACGCAAGCTCTTGATGAGAAGCTTGACGCTTTGGTGGAAAGCATCAAGCATGACCGAGAGCACTACGTTAAAAAATCGGAATTTGCCCCCATCCAAAAGGCAGTTTATTCGGCGATTGGATTAATTTGTACTGGATTTATCCTGGCCATTATTGCCCTTATTGTTGGAGATGCGGCTTGGTTCCGATCCTTCATAGGGAAATAACGAATGCTCGCTCCAACGACAAAAATTGTCAAAAGACGACTATGGCGCTGGCTACGACAGTGGTGCTGGTATCAAGTTGTCTATAAAAGTGATAATGCTATCTTTTTGCGTTGGTTTTTCGTCGGCTGTGTGATAGGTATCGGTTTGTTTTGGGCATTTATTGCCGCCGCTGCGGTCCTACTGTAAAGTAAATCATGTGGCTTGAAGAGAAGTACATAGCCCTTTCAGGGGCTCGGCTTTTGCTATTCAAAAAACGGGGGCGGCATTATGAATTCCGCTGCCCGGCGTGTGGTGATAGCAAGAAAAATCCTCACAAGACTCGGGGCACTATCTACAACCGCAAAGGCGAGTGGTGGGTGGGGTGCTTTAACTGCAACTTGGCCGTTACCTTTAAGAGATGGTTAAAGGACTTTGACAAGGGTCTCTATGAGACCATGCTGGCGGAAGCCTTTGTGGCGCCCCGAGAGAAGCCCGCCAAGCTCGATCCAAACTTTTCGGTATCGATGGAGCGGCTAGAAGCTCCCGACGCTCTGGCCCCCTTCCCAACGCTGGCATCGCTGGGTTGCGAGCATCCGGCGCACCAGTATGTTTTGGGCAGGCAACTCCCTTCCCGATGGCTTCATGAAATTCGGTATATCGAAAACTTTAAGTCTTGGGTTAACACCCTAATCCCCGAGAAATTCGAGAATCCGGAGATCGATGAGCCCCGGCTCCTTATCCCGATGTTAGATGCCGAGGACAAGCTTATCGGCGGACAAGTACGTGTTCTTGGGGATGCGGGGGCGAGACTTCGCTACATTACTTTTGTCCTGCCCGGATGCCCCAAGCTCTGGGGTCTAAACCATGTAGACCTTCTAAAACCCTTCTATGTTTTGGAGGGGCCGATTGATGCGATGTTCTTAGAGAATGCCTTAGCCACATGCGGGGGAAAGATTACGAGCGAACTTTTGAAAGTAGGAGGCCCTGACCTTATCGAAAATTGCGTGATTGTCTATGATAATGAGCCCCGAAACGTGGATGTGGTCAAGAGTGTGTGGAAAGCGGTGAGGGGAAATTATAAGGTTGTAATCTGGCCTTCATCGGTGCATTATAAAGACATTAACGAGATGCATAACGCTGGCTTCTTGATGGAGAAGACCTTGGCGCTGAATACTTTTCAGGGTATTCGGGCCGAAGTCGAATTTCGGCGTTGGAACAAGACAAGTTGGAAGCCATAAAAAATGTACTACGGTTCTGTAAAAAATTGTGTTTTGGACTTTATGAATAACAATTGGCGGCCGGGAGACGATCCTCTTCACACCGATATCATTTGCTGGGCAATTTGCGAAGGCGGTCGTTATGCGCCAAATCGCCAAAAGCGTTTGCGAGGAAAAAAGTGGGCGCACGGAACCATTAACAAAACCCTTGAGATTCTTTACAAGGATGGTCTTTTGGGCTGTCCCGAGGACGGTTATTACACCCGTCCCTAAAGTAAATACTTTTCTTTCAAAAAGACTCCCCAAAAAAAGGACTGATTGATGCCTTCTATCAAGGTTGTTAAACGTGATGGTAAAAGTGAAGCTCTAGACCTTGAGAAGTGGCATAGACAAGTGGCGTGGGCTTGCTCAGGGCTCACGGGAGTTTCTATTTCAGAGCTTGAGCTTCGGGCCAATGTCCAGTTTCATGATGGCATCAAAACCTCTGATATTACTGAGCTGACAATCAAGGCCGCAGCCGATATGATTTCCGAGGCGGCCCCAAATTACGCCTATGTGGCAAGTCGTCTCATCAACTACAACCTTCGCAAAATGGTCTATGGGGACCACGAGTGTCCCCGACTTTTTGACCATGTGAAGAAAGTGTGCGATGCTGGGATGTATGACAAAGAAGTCTTCGGGATGTACACGGAAGACCAGTGGGACCAAATTGACTCTTTTGTTGACCATCGCCGGGATTATGATATAACTTACGTCGGGATGGAACAGTTGCGGGGCAAGTATCTAGTCCGCAATCGCTACACTGGGGAATTCTTCGAAACGCCGCAAATGGCTTTTGTTCTAGTCGCCGCCGTACTTTTTCGGAAGTACGACAACGGCAAGCGCATGAAGGCAATTAAGAATTACTATGACGCAATCTCGACGTTCGACATTTCTATCCCGACACCAATCGTTGCTGGAGTCCGGACGCCCACGAGACAATTCGCAAGCTGTGTGCTCATTGAATCAGGAGATTCGCTGGACAGCATCAACGCTACGGCAACCTCTGTGGTTAAGTACGCCGCTAAGCGAGCGGGACTTGGGATATCTTTCGGTGCTCTCCGAGCAGTTGGAAGTGCTATCCGAAATGGTGAAGCTACACATACAGGTGTCGTCAACTTCGTCAAATACTTTCAGGCAGCCGTCAAAAGCTGCAACCAAGGGGGCATCCGGGCGGCATCCTGCACGGGGTTCTTCCCGTGGTGGCACTACGAAATCGAAGATCTCATCGTCCTCAAAAACGAAAAGGGAATTGAGGAAAACCGGGCGAGGCACCTAGATTATGGAGTACAACTAAACTATCTTTTCTACGAGAGGGTGCTCTCGGGCCAAGACTTAACTCTGTTTTCTCCCGCCGATGTGCCAGATTTGCATGATGCTTTTTTCATAGACCAAGCAAAGTTCAAAGAACTTTACGAACGTGCTGAGAAAAACCCCAAGATCCGCAAGCGAAAAATTCCGGCCCTCGAACTCTTCCGAAATATAATTCAAGAGCGAGCGGAGACCGGCCGAATTTACATCATGAACGCCGACCATTCTAATGACCATGGGGCGTTTCTCGATCCTATTCGGATGAGCAATTTGTGCGTCGAAATCAATCTTCCGACCACGCCGGTTAAGCTCAATGGTGAGGGAGAGATCGCAACCTGCATCCTTTCCGCCATCAACTGGGGAAATGTCAACGAGCCGGGAGATTTCGAGAAGCCGGCCGAACACATTGTTCGGGCCTTGGATGAGCTGATTGATTATCAAGATTACCCCGCTGAGCAAGCTAGACTTCCGGCCTTAGAGCGTCGATTTATCGGGGTTGGAATCATCAATTTTGCCTATTGGATGGCAAAGAATGGCCTTTCCTATCAGGACATTGATAAGGAAGGGCTCCGGAAAATCCACGAATATGCTGAGGCATGGAGCTACTACCTTATAAAGGCAAGTGTCGAGCTTGCAAAGGAGAAGGGACCGTGCAAGCGGTGGAAGGATACCAAGTATGGGTGCGGCATTTTGCCCATCGATACCTATAAGAAGGACGTGGATGACCTTACCGGCAAGCCGAAATATCATATGGACTGGGGTCTTCTGAGGGCCGACTTAACAAAATATGGCATTAGGAATTCGACTCTTATGGCCATCATGCCGGCCGAAAGCTCGGCGGCCATCAGTAATTCCACCAACGGCATTGAGCCCGCTCGGGCCTTGGTTGCAGTCAAGCAGTCTAAAGATGGGGTTTTGCGCCAAGTTGTTCCAAATGTTCGCCGGATGAAAAAAGAGTATGACCTTCTGTGGGACCAAAAGTCTCCCAAGGGTTATTTGAAGATTTGTGCAGTTTTGCAAAAGTTTATTGACCAAAGTATGTCGGTAAACACAAGTTATAATTTGGAACATTATCCCGATAATCAGATTCCTATGAGCCTTCTCATGGAAGATGTTTTGTTTGCCTATAAGTATGGATTGAAGTCCCTCTATTACCATAACACCCATGACCTTGCCGGAGAGATTATAGATCTCCGAAAAGATATGTCTGTCATCGAAAAGGGCTTGAAGGTGGCCGAAGCGATGGCTAAAGATACTGAGCCGGCTCCCGATGAGGAGCATGACTTAGATTGCTGCAAGCTTTAAGGAGATAAGCAATGTCTGACCCTAAACTTCCGTTTCATGACTTCAAGCCGAACTTCCTTATGCTTTCGGACACGAATCCGGACGCCCAGGGACGAAAAGTTCGGGTAAATTCGGCCTCGATTGCGAACTATTACCCATCCCAGACCGGGGATGGTACGTGCATCGTAAATATGCACAACGGAGATAGTTTTGTTGTTGCTGAAAGCGCCGAGGTAATCGACCAGCTTCTGGCGTAAAAGGTTGGGGGCGAAGGGAGGATTTTCCTTTCTGATAGTTGATAGCATCTTGCCAGGTGATGTCCCCAAGACCTGGCACTTTTATTTCTGAAATATAAAAAAGGAGGAAACAATGCTTCTACCAGCCGGCGCCAAGCAGTACGGCAGTTCTTGGGTTCTTAATAGATGGCTTGTGTGTCTCGACCGCAATCCAGATGTTCCGGGTGGCCGAAATGTTGTGATGAATATTGATCACGTCGCTTCATTTTATCACAAGTCGGCTGAGCCGTCGCATACCGTGGTTGTGATGGACAACGGCCACTCCTATGACGTGGACGAAGATATCAACAATATCATGGATGCTCTGGCGTCTTAATGTTTTATGATGAGTGTTAAACATTTTGCCGAAATACTTGGGATTGAAGTATGGGATGGAGATTGGTGCTTCGGCGCCGATCCCATCGTTTTGACCGAGGAACAGCGCCGGGAAGTCTTGAGAGAACGACTACGGCTTAAAAATAAACACGAATTTTTAGAAGCAATGTATTTCTAATGTTTTCGTTTCGGGAATTTCTAAATGAAAATCATGCTTTTGGAACGTATGTATCGCTGATTCCGAGTGACGAATCAGCGGGGCTCTTATATCAACACATGAAAGACCTTTACAACCCTGTGGCCGGGGGCGGACAGCTTGGGTACTACGGGGCGGGGATGACTTTGCATCCGCAACAGGACTATCATACTACTTTGGTTTATTCCAATAAAGCTTGCCCGGAAATGAAGAATCATAATTTTCCGTTGCCAATCCATGCTACCCCAAAAGAGTGGAAGCAGTTTGGAAATCACTTGGTTCTTGTCCTGGATTCTCCCGAGATAGACAACCTACACAAGGAAGTGCGGGCTCGGTACGGGGCTCTCCATAGCTTTCCTGATTACATCCCTCACGTGACGGTAGGCACAAAGAAAACCCTGCACGAAGGGCTCTATAGCTCGATTGTGACCCATCCAAAATTTGGGCAAGCCGTGGCAGCCGTGCATGCTCTGGCCGGTAATCAAGAAGTTTCCACTCTACACCCCCTACCTTCTTTTGGTTTGACTTTCCACAAGGCAGAGGTTAAACCTCTAGACCCAACGTGGAAGGCAAATAAGAAGTGACGACAGTTAAAGCAAAACATCCTCCTTATGAAGATGGACATTTGGGGGAAGTTATTGATGACATGAAGTTGGCTGGTCCCCCAACTATTCGTGTCGTCAAATTCCAGGATGAATTTTATGCTTTGGAGGGCTCCCATCGCTTGGCAGCCGCCCATTATCTTGGCTTAAACCCCAAGGTTGTTATTGAGGAAAGCGCAGCCGACGCTCTTCCCGACCATCACTGGAAAAAAGTGTCAAAGACGCTTCCTGAGTACGATTTTGACCATGTTTTGAAACTTGACTTGCAAAACTTTTATGGCAAAAATTAAACAACACTCTTTTGACGGAAAAATTGTAACAGGTAAGAAGTCCCGAGGGATTCCTTATCCTGTGTGTACTAAGTGTGGAATGATTCTCTTGAAGAATGAAGCATCCCGCAAGGAAGCTACTAAACCATGCCCAGGAAGCGATGACTAAGCCAACAAAAAAAGACTGTGGCTGGAATAATTGTGAGTCGGTTGAGTATAATCCACAGCTACTCGACAAGAGTTATCTTGAAGAGATGTCTACATGGAATTTACTTGCTTACCTTCGGGGTCCAGAAGGTCGAGAAGAAGGTCCTTTCCGTATTTTATTAAAGGAAGTACTAGCTACTCGCCCCAATATTCCAACTAAAGCCCAATCGAAAGCCAAACGCATCGCAAAAGCAAAGGCCCAGAAAAACCGATGAGCGTCTTTGAGATTGACAAGTATGACCACACCAAAGAGAATCTTTTCTTTGGCCATCCGGTAAGTCTCGCCCGTTACGAAACCCAAAAGTATGCTTGGCTTGATAAGTTGACGGAGAAACAATATGGATTCTTTTGGCTCCCCCAAAAAATCGATATCACCAAAGACAAGAGAGATTTTGCTTCACTCACTCCCCATGAGCAACATATTTTCACCAGTAATATCAAACGACAAATCCTTTTGGATAGTGTGCAAGGACGAGCCCCCTTCGAAGCTTTTCGGCCTATTTGTTCCCTACCAGAACTTGAGGCGTGGCTGATTGCGTGGACGAACTCTGAGGCCATCCACAGCCGCAGCTATACTCACATTATTCGGAACATATATCCAAATCCGAGCAAGGTCTTTGATGAGATCCTCGACCTTCAAGAGATTGTGGATTGCGCCAAGGACATTTCGGAACACTACGATAATCTTATTGAATACAACGTGCGCTACCTTGCCCCAGAAACGTGGTCAGTTTACGATCTCGTATCAGAAGATTGTCCTTACAAACATAAGGAATTTCTGTGGATGGCGCTCATGTCGGTCAACATCCTTGAGGGCGTGCGCTTCTATGTAAGTTTTGCTTGTTCTTGGGCTTTTGCCGAAATCAAGAAAATGGAAGGCAACGCTAAGATTATCAAGCTGATTTGCCGAGACGAGAATTTGCACTTGGCCAGCACCCAACAACTTCTCAAGGCTCTCCCCGAAGAAGACAAGGATTTCAAGAAGATTCAAAAAGAGACTTCTGAGGAATGCCGTAAACTATTCCTCGGCGCAATTGAGCAAGAAAAAGCATGGGCCACCTATCTTTTCCACGGCGGCTCCATGATTGGCCTCAATGAGAGTCTTCTGTGTGATTATGTGGACTGGATTGCTCGAAAGAGAATGACGGCCCTAGATATTGATTGTCATATCAAGTCATTTCCAAATCCATTACCATGGACACAGAAATGGATTGCTGGACAAGAAGTTCAAGTAGCGCCGCAAGAAGTGGAGATTGCAAGTTATGTCGAAGGGGGCATTCGGAACGATGTGGACGAATCCACCTTCAAGTCCTTCAAACTCTGAGCCAAAAAAGTACACCCCCCCTTCTCGGACAGATATAAAGCATGGGGTTTACCGAAAAGAAAACCAACCCCATGCTCAGATGATGTTCTACTATGACCTTCTTCCGCCCCGAGTGCGGAAAGCTTTGCAAAACTGCAAAGACAACTACCGCACGCAGCAAATCTATTATTTGCTTTTGAACGGGGCAAGTGAGGACTCAATCATATCAAGATGTAAGCCTGATGGGCCAACCCCTCACTAAAGAAGGTTGGTACCACATTGAGCATTTTGCGCTCATGTACTGTGACCTTTTGCGGGCCATGGGATGCCATGATATCAAGTGGGAAGCTGGGCTTCCGGACGACAACGGGGACGTGAAGATTGACTGGACATGGACCCCCCCAAACCTTGTCTATGTCCAGCCTAGCAATGTAAATGATTCGAAACCTTTTCCGATGTTTTGGGAGCATGAAGATGAGCAGCAAGAGCAATCCGGATCAGCTTTCCCCAGCCAAAGTCTTTTCGAAGAGGGAGAAGAACCTTCTTTTGAAAAACGAAGCGATGCGCAAAGAAGAATCCAGACACTTTGTCGGCGAGAGGGTGAGACTATTCGAAGGCGTGAGTCTCGACGAACTGATTCGGAGCCTGCAAGAAATCCAGAAGAAGACAACTGAGAGTCTTCAGTGTTTGTTTGACGGAGACGGCGACGCTTATGATGATTACGAGTTAATAGCTTATTATGCTAAGCGGGAGACCGATGAAGAGCTTCTTGCTCGCATCTTCCGGCTTGAGTCGGCCCGAAAGCAACAAATTGCAAGGCATAAAGAAGATGAGTTGCGGGTCTATGCTCGGCTCCGCAAGAAGTACAAGAACTTCAACATTGAGGAATGGGAAGCTAATGCCAGTAGAGGCCACCGAAGAACAAAGAAAGTGTGAACACTGCGATTCGGAGTGGGAAATTAAGTACGACCCTGATCAAGGGACTCCTGAGGTTTGCCCGTTCTGTGGCGCCGAAGCCACACCCCTTGACTCTGACGATGATTCCGACTATAAGGATTCGGAGAAGGAGTATGACAATGAAGATGGAGACGAAGATTGATGACCAGCGTTACGGTCCGTACAAGACGCACCTAACTCTGGTGACTGCTCTCCAGCTTATGACTCTCCCGGTGGTGGTTGTGGTAGGAGACCACCGCTGGATTATTGCCGACAAGCAACAAAAGCATCTTGACGCCTTAATCCGGTTGTGGAAGCTCGTCTCGGACATGGAAGGCAAGCACTCGCCGGCATGGGTTGAGCAAATTCCCAAAGAGACGGTTGACCACCTTTATGAACGCAACAAGGGATAATCTTGTTCTTATAGAGTGTCCTCGCTGTGGGGGTTCGGGATTCGAGCGCCCCGGCACCGGCTATGATGATGTTTGCTCGGAATGCGGGGGCTTAAGCGGATATCCCATGCCCAAGGACTTCACCGGCTCTATCAAGAC
>Ga0070679_100000026_pt1 | contig 115669 bp, 124 predicted proteins | sample KBSC63BmetaG_FD_65652 | JGI IMG/M metagenome (GOLD analysis project Ga0070679, IMG submission 65652) | Corn rhizosphere microbial communities from Kellogg Biological Station, Michigan, USA - KBS C6-3B metaG | ecosystem: Host-associated > Plants > Roots > Rhizosphere | place: USA: Michigan... | reverse complement strand
ACACCCTCGACAGCCAAGCTGGATGACCACCCTCACGACGGTGACGGCCGGGCACACACCGCTCGGCCGATCACCGGCATATCCCGCAGCCACTGGACAGGATCACCGGCATAAGTGCCGTTCACCTGCACTCGATAGCAACGGCAGATGCGCCGGAGTGCCGGCGTTCTACTTACTCAACGATCCTCCTCCGGTTGTCGGCATCAGACGCCAGCCCGTCGCTTCAATAAGCCCATGCTCGTTTGCGTTGCAGGTGATGTGATTCGTCACTTGATAACGCACACGTTCTAACGACCTCGTGTCGTCCGTCGCTGCGTGGACGGTGATCGACTTCAACTTTGCTCACCTCCGACAAGGCAGCGGCCACGTGTGGTTCCGGCCGTTTCGTGGCCTGGCGAGCGGATTTCCCTTACTCTCCAAGGCAGGTGAGGTCGGAAGCGGGGGCGATGACACACGCACTAGCCGGCGCCGCAGAGATCGTTGGCCGGACGCCAGAGCTGGACGCAATCGGGGCGGTACTGGCGGATGCGCGAGGCCGGACCGAACCAGCGCTCGCGGTCGTGGTCGGTGATCCCGGCATCGGGAAGACGCGCCTCATCTCCGAGTTGGCCGGCCGCGCACTCGGGCTGCGCGTGTTCCGGCTGGTCGGGTTCGAGCCGGAGCAGGAGGTGCCGCTGGGTGCTGCGGCGACAGTGCTGCGCGAGTTGATGAAGATCGGTCCTGCCGGGGAATTCCTACGCGCGCTCCTCTCGTCCGAGAAGCCCGAGCCTGCGGGGCGGCTGGAGTCGGTGCGTGTTTTCGAGGCGGCGTACCGCGTCGTGGCTTCGACGGAGCCGATCCTTCTTGTGATCGACGACCTGCAATGGGTGGACGTGTTGTCCCGGGCGTTTGTTCGCTATGTGCTCCGGGCGGCAGAGGCGGACGGACTGGCGCTGGCCGCGCTATGCGGAACCCGGCCCACGCCCGACGCGATGGCGTACCTCCGGTCGCTACGCGAGTCCCTTGACGTTGAGGCGGGGTTCGTCGAGATAACGCTGGGCCCGCTGGACCGGGTCGCCGGCACGCGGCTGGCGCAGCTCGTCGAGCCCCGTCTGGATCAGACCGCAGCGGCAGAGCTCTGGGCTAGTGGAGGCGGGTCGCCGTTCTGGATCGAGACAGCCGCCCGCGCAAGCTTCGTCCCGGATCGGCCAGCAAGCATCATCGCCGCTCAGCTGCGCGAGCTGAGTCCGGACGCCGCGGCAGCGCTTGCGGCGCTCGTCGTCGCTGCTCGGCCTGCAGAAGTCGTCGAGCTTGCTGACGTACTGACCTGGCCAGACTTGCGGACGGAACACGCGCTGATCGAACTGACCAATCGCGGCCTCGCCGTCGCTGTCGGTGCCGAGTTCCGCACCACGCACGATCTCGTGCGCCATGCGGCCGTCGACCAACTTACGCCCAGCCAATTGAGCTCACTCCACGCCCGGTTCGCCGAACGGCTCCGCCGGTACGCCGACGGCGACATCGGGCCCCTGATGGAGGCGTTGGAGCACGCCGAGGCAGCAGATGTCGCGACCGCTGATCTCGCACTGGAGATCGCACAATCGCCGCAGCGACGCCTACTCGGCCTGTCGGGTCTGGCGCGGCTTGCGGCGATCGCCGATCAGCCGACAACCGACGCGGCGGCAACTCTCGCCTTGCAGGTGGAGCTGGCCAACATGACGGAAGAGCTGAGCGATCGCGAGGCCGCCTACGACCGATTCGCGGTATTGGCGCAGAGCCTTCCCGCGCCCGCCGGCCGGGCCAATGCGGCCGTCAAGGCAGCTCGACACGCAGTTGAGGTCGGCCGACCGGACCAGGCCGCCGACATGCTCGCGCGGGCGCGAAAAGACGGCGCCGACGACCCGTGGACGCTCGTCGCGGCGGACGCCCTCGACTATCACCGGCTCGTCTGGCTGGTCCACGACGCGAACTCTGCCCGGCCCTATCTCCAACGTTCGATCGACCGGGCGCGTGAACTCGTTGCGACTGCTGGGTCGGTGGAGGCACTGTCCGGCCCGGCCCGCGAGGCGTACGTGGAGGCCATTGACGCCGAGCGGATCGCCTGCTTGATGGCTGACGACATTGTCGGGATGCTCGCGCTGTCCGACGAGATGATCGACGCGACTCGGGGACTCGGGGAGCAACATCTCGACGTCAAACTCTTTGCGTTCAACGCGCTGCGGTTCTTGAACCGCTGGCCGGAAGCCGAAGCGCGTACCAAGGCCGCCATTCAGGAGGCGCAGCAGCAGATCTACCCCGGCGTCGTGAGCTACGGAGCTTTAGAGCTCGCACTAGCCGTCTACATGCAGGGACGCATCGCGGAGGCTGCCGAGTTGTACGCCGAGGCGAAGCGAATCGGTGCACGCACCGAAATCGCGACGCAGACCGCTGACACCTGGTTGTCCGGACTGGGACACATCATCGATGCGTCGCTCACGGACTGGAAACGCGCCGTGCAGGCGCTTCGGGAGGAGGCCGAGCGGCAACCCAACCCCCACTGCCGGCTCGCAGTGCGTCAGCGCGCGGCGATGTGCCTCGCCCGGTTTGCACCCCAAGAGACACCGGAGGCGGTCGTCGAGCTGTTGATGGCTGCGGATGCGGATGCGGTCGCAGCCGGCTGCGTTCGCTGCCTGTGGGAGCTGCGCGTGATTTCTGCCGAGCTCTATGCCCGGGTCGGCGAACTCGCGCGCGCGGTGGCTCTTCTCGAGCAGTGGGACGCCACGCATCCGACGCTGCATCCGCGTGCGGAGTATTTGCGAGCCCGGTCCGGTGCGTATGTCGCATTCGCGACCGGCAGCAATGACGGCGTTGAACGGCTCCGGTCGGCGGCGCGGTCGGCCGCGGATGCTGGGCTGTTCCTGGACCAGGTGTGGTTGCTTCTCGATCTCGGTGAGGCAACAATCGGCATCGATCGTGACGATGCGGTGGAGTCGTGGTCGACGGCGGCGCGACTTGCTGGCGAGCTCGGCGCATCGTCGGAGGAGGCGCTGGCTTTGAGTCGGCTCCGTGAGGCCGGCGTACGCCGTCTGTTCGCACCTCGGTCTGCCGGCACGGAGAACGGTCTCGCCGGACTCAGCCGGCGTGAGCTCGATGTCGCGCGACTGGCGGTAGGGGGCGCGCGCAATAGCGACATCGCCGAGTCGCTGTTCATCTCCGCCAAGACCGTCGAGCAGCACCTGTCGCGCATCTTCGCCAAACTCGGCGTCCGCAACCGGACCGAGCTCGGCGCTCGCTACGCGACCGCGATGTCCGTCATGCCCCAATCGACGCCGCCCACCGGTTGAGGAACTAGGGATTCCCCGGATACCCACTTCGGTGTCGCGTCCATAGCGTCACCACCGCGATGAACCGACGTCGCGGAAATGGTGAGTCCAGTGGCGATGCTCGTGGTGGTGCTCGACGCGCAAAGCGGCGAGTCAACGCTGGACGCGACGTCAGCTAGCCGGCTAGCCGATCTCGGCGTCACTCACGTCGCCATCGCCCGTGACGACCACACCGAAGCCGTCGTACTCGAAGGTTGGGCGTTCGACACCGAGGCCTCTGGCGCCGAGGCGACCGAGATCGTCGCCGGTAGCTCAACCCATCACACGCTGCAACCGGTGCTTCAGACCCTGCTCAGTCGCGGTGCACGCGAAGCGCCAGCAGCCGCGGCACAACGCGCGAAACCGCGCGCCACATCCACCGAGAGGAAATGACATGAACGTTCGTAGGCTCGCCACGAAGGGGCTGCTGTGTGCTGCGGTCGCTGTCGGCACGCTGCCGATCGCGTCAGTGCAGGCATTTGCTGGCGGAAACGGAAGCGGAAACTTGAACGGCGGCTGCGGCTCTGGTTTCACCGAGTCGAGCATCACCGATCTGGCGACATACGCCGCCAGCACGTACGCCGCGGAAGACCCCAACTTCAGCGACTGGTTCGCCTACTTCAGCGGACTCGACAAGAACGGTGATGGATCACTCTGCTATCACCCGACCGGCAAGTTGTGCCCCTGTGGCGCCAACGCCATCAACGTGGTGGACGACAACGCCAACGCCACCTTCGAGTGATCTCAACGCAGTTTTCCGCGCGCTAGCTGATTCGAAAGGACAAACTCCGATGACATGTATCACGACGGCAACAAAGGTTCTGAGCGTGGCGGCGATGACCGCCGCCACGTTGGCCGGAACAGCAGGCATCGCCTCGGCCGGGTCCGCCAGCGGCAACTGTGCGGCGAACATGGTCAACGCACACACCTGGACCGCGGACAACACGGGAGGAATGGCGAACGCGATGTCGGTCGACAACCCCAACGGCAACGGGGTTCCCGGTGGCACAACAGGCATGTGGGGCGCGATCACGCACTCCTGCTGACCTTGTCTGGTCCGTACTAGGTGTGCCCCCGAGCAGGCTCGGGGGCACACCTCTGCGTGAAGGCATCACTGCGACAACCACAGCGCGGTGACGTCGCCCTGCCATGACACCGGATCGATCCGCCAGTGCTGCACCCGCGCGGAGTGGAACACGGTCCTCTGGGTGGCGACGAGCGGGATGATCGCCGCGTCTTTCATCGCAGTGAGGTCGGCGCGATGCCAGAGGGCCGCGGCCGCCGCCGTCGTCGGCGCGGCGAGTGCACGAGTGATCAGTCGGTTCTCGGCGCTGCTGTCGTAGTCGCCGAAATCCTCGGAGCCGAGCCCGTAGGTCGATCCGTCCAGCAGCGGCTCGATGGTTGTCCGGCCGTTGTTGCCGAACCAGTCCGGCCCCCATGACCCGAGCGCGATATCCCATTTGCCGGCCCGAGCCAGCGACGGGGTCACGACGTCGGCGCCATAGAAATCGCCCACTGGTGCGGGTTCTGGGGTGATGGTGATGCCTGCCCGGGCGTAATCCGCCTGCAGCACTTCGGCGACCTGGCGTGTTCTCTCGTCGTTCGGATACTCAAGTTTCAGGGTCACCCCGTGCGGATAGCCGGCGGCTGCGAGTAAGGCACGTGCGCGCGCGGGATCACCGCGGTGAGCCGTGCCCGGATAGAGGTCGAAGCGACGGTAGCCAAGATTGCCCGCGGTGATCACCTGGTCGAGCGGTGCGCTCAGAGCGGGTCCTCCGGATAGTTGCACTAAGGCAGCCCTGTCGACGGCGTACTCCAGTGCCCGGCGAACGCCGAGCTTGCTCGTGGCCCGGTTGGAGTTCGGGCTTTGGAGGTTGATCACGCCGTAGGGGTTGAGCGCTCCGACCGCGTAGGTCATCAGCCTCGGGTCGTGCGCGCGCATAAGTACAGAGAGGTCGCCCACCGGGGTTTGGGTGTCCCACGGCAGGTCTGCGCTGCCGGCCTGCAGCTGCAGCTGGGCGCTGTCGGCGTTGACCCCTTCGGCGACCTCGATCCGGTCGACGTAGGCGTGCCGAACAGGGTCGGTGGACTGCTTCCAGGTTGGGTTGCGGTCAAGCACGATCCGCTTCCCGGGCTCGTAAGCGGTGATCCGGTATGGCCCGTCAGAGACGATGTTCTCAGCGAGTGCGTGACTTCCCGGCACGTACGTCTGGTACTCGACAGGCGCCGGCGAGGAGAACGGCAACGCCATGATGTTGTTGAAATCGGTCGCCGGGCGCACCAGGTGGAAGACGACCGTTGACTGGCCGATGGCCCGGACTCCGGCGATGTCGTGGTTCGCCATGAACCTATCGATCGTCGCGACGGTCGGTGACACCTTCTGGAACGCGTTGCAGTACGCCGCCATCCCGGCGATCGTGCTCTCGTAGTACCCAGTGGCGCCGGCCGGCTGAGCGGGATTGCACAACCGTTTGATGCCTCGAACGACGTCTAGCGCGGTCACCGGCCTTAGCGGCGACGTGTCCCACAGCGGGCCAGTGCGTAGGTGGAAGGTATACGTCGTCCCGCGGTCGGTGACCCCTCCGTTGTCCTGTGTTGGCACGTTCAAGGCGAGGTCCGGCACCAGCGACGTCGGCATGCTGCGAACCCCCGTCGCTGGATACGTGACGAGCTGCCGAGCGAACGCTCGCTCCAGCGTGTATGTGGTGCTCGCGTATGCGCTCGCCGTATCGAGATGGTCGACGTCACTGTCTCCGACGATCCGCAACGTGCCGCCGTACCGCGGACCTGCGCCGTTATTAGTCGCGGAGTGGTGCGACGCGGTGCAAGCGCTCGTCAGCAGAACGAGCACAACAATCGGCCTGGCCCAAAGGCGCCCCACGGGCCGACCATGACAGCATCGCCTCGACGGTGCAGGTGATTAGCGAACTTCGCGAAGTTCTTGCCACCCTGCGCACTGCGTGCTGAAGCCATGCTCAGCCACGTTCGTCGGAGAATCGGATTGATGGAACGCCGCAGTTGTCCGCGGGAGATGTGCCGTTAGCGGCCGCTGCTCGCGCCAGTAGACCCTCCGGCCCACCATCGACCTTCGGCTGTCTGCATGCACGTCACAACGTCTTGGTCGTGGAACCCGGGAGCGCCGTCCGTCTGGATCGTGACCCAGACCGCGCCATCGTCGGCTGCCGGTCTCACGTCGACCACGGCAGCGCGGGCATTCGGCGTGCCCGCCCATTGCGACAGCGCGGCCTCTTCCGGGCTGTCAAACACCGACGCGCCCTCAGGTGCATCCCAATCCCGGGTCACGTGACGAAGGGTATGTGCCGATTCGTTGTGGTCAGCCAGCTGCCCAATGTCGGCGGGTAATTGCTGTTGTGCCGTGGGAATCCGGTTACTAGCCGAAGCAGCGAAGGGGCACATCCTCGGCATGCGTCAGCCCGGTCCTCGCGGTTGCAGCCGTCGGGTTAGTCGGCTGCGGCAAAGCTTGGCGTCGGACTATCGCGGTTGACGAGTCCGTAGCTGACCCGGACACGTAACTATTTAAGATCGTCCAGCCTGAGGTCCATCTCGATCATGCCTTGCTGCAAGACTTCCGCAATCTTCTGGACATCCCAATCTCCGTCCGCGGCCGCCATGGCCAGCTCGTACATGTCCAAGTCGGAGAGCGTGAGGCGGTACCCGTTGATGAGCAGGAAGGTGCCCGCCGCGTAAACGGCCATCCGCTTATTGCCGTCTACGAAGGATTGCGTCGTGGCAAAGCCGTGCAGGAGCGCAGCAGCTTTTTCGGCGACAGTCGGGTAGAACTCTGTCTCGCCGAACCCCGCAGCCGGCCGCGCCAACGTTGACGCGACCTGGCCGGGGTCCCTAACGAGGTCAGAGCCAATGCGCTCTGCGTGGTGCGTGAGGACGTCCTCAAGGGTGAGGTAACGGGTCACGCCAACTTGTCGAGCGCCACCCTGTACTGCTCGTCGATCTCGCGGATGCCCGCAGCGACAAGCGCCTTGTGACCTGCATCCGCTAGATACGACTCGAACAGTCGTACTGCCAGGGCGTTGACCGACTCCCCCGTGAGCGCACGGTGAATGGCAAGGTCCCGCGCCAAAGTCTCTGGCACACGAATGGTCAGCGCCTTCTCCTTCTCGGCCATCTGAACCACCTACCTTCCCGTTCGCAAGAGTATGCGCTTATGACGTCATGACGTCAAGATCTCTAGCCATCAAGCAACCTACCCTCGCATCGGCAGGCACAAGCCTCGGATTGAGCCGGGGATGCACCGAATCCCTCGAATGCTTCTGGCCCCGGCCACGAGCCTGGAGCTTCGGAAGTGGCGACCCGAGGGCGAGACACGCCCGAATCGTGTCGAACGCGGCATCTACCTCGCCTCGTCCACCTCACGCGGTACTGTTGTCCTACAGGTAGGACGACAGCCCTCATCGGAGGTGGTGACGTGGGTCAGACCAATGGCCACGGCAACTTCTCGGTGCTTTCGATCGACGGCGGCGGCGTCCGGGGGATCTTCGTCGCGGCGTTGCTGGCGCAGCTCGAACGCGATATGGGGACGAAAATCACCGACCACTTCGATCTCGTCGTTGGGACGAGCACCGGCGGCATCATCGCGCTGGGTCTGGGCGCCGGCATGTCGCCGGCGGAGATCCTGGAGCTCTACGTCGACAACATGACGTCGATCTTCCCGGCTCACCGCCGAATCAGCCTGGTTCGTCCTTTGACGCTGTTTCGCGCCAAGTACAAGCCGGATGGCCTTTGCGATGCGGTCCGTCAGGGGTTCGGAGCGAAGCTGATGTGCGACAGCGCCGTGCCCCTTGTGATCCCGTCGTACAACATCGGTGAGAACGCCGTCTATCTCTTCAAGACGCCCCATCACGAGCGGCTTCGACGTGACTGGTGCGTGCCCATGTGGCAGGTCGCCATGGCGACCTCGGCCGCCCCGACCTACTTTCCGGCGTACTCACTCCCGGACGATCACGTGAGGCTTGTCGACGGCGGAGTGTGGGCGGCCAACCCGTCGATGGTGGGCGTCGTCGAAGCCGTCTCGATGTTCGAGCAGCCGCTCCAATCGATTCGACTACTGAGCATTGGGACCACCGTGGCGGCCACGTACCGCCCGCGCAAGCTCGACCATGGCGGCCTCATCCACTGGGTGCGCTCGCCCAACGTCGCGCAGGTTCTAATGGCGGGACAAAGTCGAGGTGCGTTCACTCAGGCCGAGCACCTGCTCGGCCGTCAGAACGCCTTCCGGCTCAACCCGCCGGCGCCGGAAGCCCTCGTCAAGCTCGATGTCGCTGACACACGCGATCTCCTGGCGACGGCCGCGCACCACAGTCGTGACTTCTCCCCGACATTCGTCGCAGAGTTCGCCTCGCACAAGCGAGGGCACTACACGCCGTACCGCACCCGAAAGGACGCGCTGGTATGACTCGCTTCTCGTCGCAGATTCTCGACGACCTCCTTGGGCACGGCATCAGTTCGCTCGACATCACCCCGGCCGAACGCAGCCTCGCCATTGCGCGGTACACGGCCGTCGCCGAAGCACTTGCCGAGCACTGGGCAACCGATCCGAGTGACGGAATTGTCTACCCCCAGGGGTCGATGCGACTGGGGACGATCACGCGCAAGTACCACAGGAGCGACGAGATCGACATCGACCTAGTTGCGCGACGCGACCTCTCCAAGCACGTCATCAGCCAAGCCGAGCTCAAAGAGGACACTGGCCTTGGCCTTGAGAAGTTCGTCCTCGGCGAGCCCGAGGGCACACCGACCCTTGACGAGGGCAAGCGCTGCTGGACCCTGCAGTATCCCGGCTTTCACCTCGACACGCTGCCGGCGCTGCCCAACCCGCAAGCGCACTCCGAGAGCGCCATCCTCATCACTGACACCGAACTTGTCCGCTGGCTCTTCTCCAATCCGATTGCGTACGCCGATTGGTTCCACGAGGTCATGGCCAAGGAGATGGAGGACAAGCTCCTCGTCCTCTCCAAGCGAATGGACATCGAGCAGGTTCCGACCTGGCAGGTCAAGACAACGCTGCAGCAGGCCGTGCAGGCGCTGAAGCGACATCGCGACATCTACTTCACGGACGCACTTGAGCTGCGCCCAGCCTCGATCATCATCACTACCCTGGCGGCGCGCGCGTACCGCGGCGGTGGGGATCTGTATGAGGTTGTGGACGACATCACCGACCGCATGCCGAGGTATGTCACTCACGACGGACAGCGCTACGTCGTTCTGAACCCGGTCGAGCATCACGAGAACTTCGCCGATCGCTGGCACGGCAAGCCTGAACGCTCGGAAGCGTTCTTTCGCTGGATCGAGCAGGCCAAGGCCGACTTCGACGGGTTGGCTCGTGCCGGCGGCGGAGTCGACACCGTCATCGCCAAGCTGGCCGCCGCCTTCGGAGACCGTGCCGCCGTCGAAGCAAGTCGTGCCATGTCTCGGGGCATCGTTGACGGCCGCGGGCGTAACAACCTCGCCTACGGCCTCGGCACCGGTGCGCTGGCGGTCGGACCAGCCGTCCGGAGCCGCCATGTTGCCCGGGACCACGACTTCCATGGCGACCGCGGTGCCCGCCAATAGGTTGAGCACCGCACAGCAAGCCCTGGGCCTGCGGTCGGTTTTCCCGGACTCAGCAGTGGCTTTGAGTCCACGACGCCTGCATTGGACAGGGCGGTTGCAACCGTCGGAGCTTTGTCGGCGATACACCGTGGAGATCGACTACAAACGAGGTCACTACCCGAAAGTGCGCGTACTGGCCCCCGAACTGAAGGCCGACGACGCCGGCTTCCTTCCCCACACCTACAACGACCTCAGCCTTTGTCTGCACGACGCCGGGCAATGGGATGAGTCCATGCTCATCGTGGACACGATCGTTCCCTGGGCGGCCGAATGGCTGCTGCACTACGAGGTGTGGCTGGCGACGAATGAATGGTTTGGTGACCATGGCGACGACGTCCTGCGTCCCACGCACTACCAGGAGCTGCCGCCGCTCTGACCGGGCGAACCTGTTGCGCGTTGCGTGTCGAATTTCATTCATAACGCGCCGTCAATGTCCGAGCGAAGACCACACGCGCGCCAGAATGGGCGGCATGATCCTGACCCGGCTGGCTTCTTAATGACCCATCCGGCACCATCGCAGCTCGGCAGCATGCTGAAGGCTGAGCGTCGCAGGCGCAGAATGTCACTACGAGATGTCAGTGACGAAACAGGGGTCTCGGTCAACACCCTTTCGCGTGTTGAGCGTGGGCATCTGCCGGACTTGAAAAATTATCAGCGCCTCGTGGAATGGCTTGGCGTGCCGGCTGACACGTTTCTCGCGAGAACTCAAAGCGCCGGCCATACGGGAACGATCGATCTGGTCGTGAGTCACTTTCGGTCCGATCGAAGCCTGACGCCGGAAGCTGTCGAGCAGCTCTCATCGGTGGTTCAGGACATGTACAACCAGTTGGTGTCGGAGCGCCCCCGACTCGCTGTCCACATGCGGTCGGCGAAGACGTTCACCCCAGCAGCTGGTGCATTGCTCGCCGAGATTCTCGGGGATATGCAGGCCACACTCGAGGCCGAAGAGACACGCTGAATCATGAGGCGAGGCTTCAAGGCCGAGGCCGAACGCCTCGCCACCCAAGCGCGAGCCGAAATGGGCCTGGGTCAGTACAAGCCTCTGGATCTGGACCGGCTGGTTGGTCACGTCGGTGCAGAACTGCGGAGCGCTGACGAGCTAACGAGCCTCACCACTTTGCAGGCGCTTGAGGCAACGCAGCCCGGTGCGTTCTCCGCTTGCACCTTCGACTTTGGTGAGCGAAAGGTCATCGTGATCAGCCCGTTGGCCTCGCCGGAACGACAGCGGAGTGACGCTAGCCACGAGGCTGCACACCTTCTCTTGAAGCACAGCGTGAAAGACGTCGAGCAACTCGGTGGTTTGTCCTTCTTCACCTGCGATCCGGACGAGGAGCAGGAGGCGAACTGGCTCGCTGGTTGTCTACTTCTTCCGCGTGAACTCCTGCTGCGAGCACTCAAGCAGGGCTTGGATGCGGTTGGCATCGCGGAAGCGAACGCGGTCAGCCTTCAGATGGCGAACTTTCGGCTACGCACGACCGGGGTCGAACGACAGGCCGCGGCATGGCGGCGGTGATTGACCGGGAGTCTGCCTTCTCGACCAGTGACCTCGTGACCTGGAGCGGCGAGGCCTTCCACACCAAGATCATTGGGCCACATCCGGTCCACAACTAGTGGCCCAAGGCGGTAAGTGGGGGCCCGTGACGGTCAAAGGCAAGATCACGAGTGAGGACCGAAAGAGGCCTCTGACAACCTGGGAAAACGCCAATTGGAAAGCTGGAGCGGGTGACGAGAATCGAACTCGCACTGTCAGCTTGGGAAGCTGATGTTCTGCCATTGAACTACACCCGCGCGCGCTGTCGGCCGTAGCGGGTCCGGCCTTCGGCGAGCGATTGCGAGGATAGCCTCCGAAGGTGCTGTCGCGCGTGCCTGCGGCCTGCAAGCGCGCGCTGCGTCCGCTTCGCACGCGGGCGGGCGAGCACCCGGTTCTGGTCCCGCTGGTCCTGCGGCTGACTATGCCCGCCGGCGAGGACCAGCGGCTCACAGCCGACACCGGGATTGTCATCGAGGGCTTTCCCCGCTCCGGCAACAGCTTTGCCTCGTCCGCGTTCGGCCTGGCGACAGGTTTCGCCATACGCCGGTCCTCCAACACCCATCTCGCCGGACAGGTACGGCTGGCGGTCAAGCGGGGCCTGCCAACGCTCATCCTCATCCGACGTCCGGTCGACGCAGTCGCCTCGCTCTGCGTGGCCGCGCCATACCTGTCTGCGCGCGCGGGCATGCGCGAGTGGATCCGGTTCTATCGAGCGGTCGAGTCCGTTCGCGACAAGGTCCTGCTGGCGACTTTCGATGAGGTGACTGTCGACTTCGGCGCCGTGATGGCGCGAGTGAACGAACGGTTCGGCACCGACTTCGCGGCCTTCGAGCACAACGCCGCGACCGTCGAGGCGGTGCAGCGGCAACTCGATGAGTACGGCGTGCGCAAGCGGGGTTATCTCCGCGAGGAGAGCATTGCCCGTCCGTCGAGTGCTCGGACCGCCGCCAACGAAGCGGTGCGCGCTGCGTTGGCCGATCCGGCTTGTGCTCCGCTCGTTGCGACCGCTGCCGCGCTGTACGAACAGCTCGTCAGTCAGTGACGACGAGGTCGTGCTCGGCTACGGCGACCGGCTCTCTGTTGCCACTCGGACCGACGAGTCGGAAGAGCCGCACCGCGTACGTTCCATTCGGCACGAGGACACCGAACCGTCCGGTCTGCACGCAGTCGCCGTCCATCGTCTCGCGCTGACTCGCCGGCTGCATCTGTTGCTTGGTGTGACCAAGGTCGGGAGTGGCGATGAGCTCGTGGTTCGTCGACACGAATCCACTGACGCCGACCATCAACAGATAGAGCATCCCCGGCGGACCGGTGACTGTGTAGTTGACCTCGTGATGCCGTCCGGTTGTCGACGCTGACAACGCGAAGTCCGGCGTCGTACAGCTCTTGTGGATCGAGGGTGCTTTGCCGCCTTGCGCAGCGCGCAGCACGATGACGACGAGAACGAAGAGCAGGATGATGGGCAGCCGCTTGAGCAGTGCGCTGCGTTGCCACCACTCCGGCGCACGGGGATCGTCGTCGGCCGTTCGAGGAGGCCGCGTAGCCATTTACTCGCTGGACTCGGTCGGCGGGCTGTCCTCGACAACCTTCTCCGTGTCGTCGGCGTGCCGGTTGGACGGGTCGACGACAGCCGGACCATCGACCGGTCCCGACGTTGTCGGGCCGGTGCCGGTCGACTCCTCGAGCGGTTGCTCGGGTGCAGGTGCACCGACAGTCGCCGGTGTCTTGCGTAGACCGATCGAGTCGGCGAGCACCTGCGCGATGTCGATGACCTTGACGCCGTTGACCTTGCCTTCGCTGCGCCGTTGGTTCACGGCGTCGTCGAGCATGATCAGGCAGTAGGGACACGACGTCGCGATCAGCTCAGCGCCGGTGCCGAGCGCCTCGTCGGTGCGCTCGACGTTGACGCGTTTGCCGATCCGCTCCTCCATCCACATGCGAGCGCCGCCGGCGCCGCAGCAGAAACCGCGCCGCCCGTGCCGGTGCATCTCGACTCGTTGCACACCGGGGATCGCGTCGAGCACAGTGCGCGGTTCGTCCATGACGTCGTTGTGCCGACCGAGGTAGCACGGGTCGTGGTAGGTCAGCTTCGCAACGACGGGGTCCTGCGGCGACAACTTTCCTTCTGCAACAAGTCGACCGAGCAGTTGCGAGTGATGGACGACTTCGAAGTTGCCGCCGAGCGCGGGGTATTCGTTGCCGATCGTGTTGAAGCAGTGCGGGCAGGACGCCACGATCTTCTTGACGTTTGCGCCTTGCAGCGTCTCGATATTTGCCTTGGCGATCTCCTGCCACAGGTACTCGTTGCCGATGCGCCGAGCGGGGTCGCCGCTGCACGACTCCTGCGGCCCGAGGATCGCGAACTTGATGCCGGCGGCGTTGAAGACTCGCGCGATCGCTTGGGTCGAGCGACGTGCCCGGTCGTCGAGTGCACCCGCGCAACCGACCCAATAGAGCCACTCGATGTCGTCCGGGATGTGGTCGCTGACGACCGGGATGTCGAACTCGAGACCTTCGGTCCACTCGAGTCTTGCGTTGGCCGACATACCCCACGGATTGCCGTTGTTCTCGATGTTGCGCAGCATCACGCCGGCTTCGCTCGGGAACGACGACTCCATCAACACCTGGTAGCGACGCATGTCGACGATCGCGTCCACGTGCTCGATGTCGACCGGGCATTCCTCGACGCACGCGCCGCACGTCGTACATGACCACAGCACGTCCGGGTCGATGACGTCCGGCACCAGCGACTTCGCTTCGTGTTCTTGGTCCTCAGAGCCGGCGCCCACCTTCTGCGCGCCAATCAGTCGATCCGACTCCGCGAACATCTGGTCGCGGATGCTGGTGATGACGAGCTTCGGGTTGAGCGGCTTGCCCGTGGTCCATGCCGGACATTTGTCTTGGCATCGGCCGCACTCGGTGCAGGCCAGCGTCTGCAGCAGCTGCTGCTTGTGGAAGTGCTCGATCTGTCCGGCGCCGAGGACGGCGTTCTCGTCCTCCATGAGCTTTTCGAGATCGGGTGTGGTGCCGAGCGCGCCGAGCCCGTTCGGCTGACGCTTCATGGACGCGTTCAACGGCGCGGTGAAGATGTGCATGTGCTTGCTGTAGAGCACCAGCACGAGGAAGCCCATGACCACCGCGATCTGGGCCACGATGAAGACCGTCTCGAAGGTCAGTGAGTTAGGCGTGATGTATGACGTCGCCTTGGAGGCGAACGGCCACCAGCCGTCGTCCTGGTACGGGAAGTAGCCGCTGGAGATCTGTGCGCCGCGATAGAGCAGCAGCGTCGCGATGACCAGGAAGATCATCCCCAGGACGATGTAGGCCTGGTCGACGTGCGACCCGTAGAAGCGCGAACGGCGTCCCTCCCGTCGCGGGGACTGAACGATGCGGATTGCCGTGAAGATCGCCAAGGCGACGAGCACTGCGACGGCGAAGATGTCCTCGATCAGTCCGAGGGCGGCGCTGCGCCCGATCACCGGGATCGCGAAGTCGCGCTGGAACAGTGCCCCGTACGCCTCGATGATCGTCAGCAGCAGGACGATGAACGCCCAGAAGGTGAAGGCATGCGCCCACCCGGACAGCGGCCGCTTGAACAGCTTCCGCTGGGCGAAGACGTCGACGACTTGGGCTTTGATCGCCCCGGCGACGTTGGGCTGGCGTTCGGGCGGAATGGGCGCGCCGGCCCAGACCAGGCGGCCCAGCCAGAAGGCTCGGGCACCGGCGGCAGCCAGCGCGACGACCGTCACGAGCAGGCCGGCAATGAGGCGTGCAGTCACGGGCGCAGGCTAGAGGAAACCGAACAGCCACCGAACAACCGGGATCAGCGCGAGCGGTGCGGTGAGCAGCACCAGGCCCGCCACCACGAGGGCCGCTAGGAGCCGGACGCGCAGCCGAGGCTCGCCCCGACGGTCCTGAAGGCGGCCCAGCATGGCGGCAGCGTACGCTCGCTAGGCTTGCGTGTGGATCGAAAAAAAAGTTGAGCGAGTTTCGCTCAAGGGGAATTGACAGCGCTTCTGAATCCGTTGAGCATGAGTGAAGGCGGCTCAAGGTTGAGTCGCGCTCATAGGACATAACGGAGGAACATCCATGGCACGAGCGGTCGGCATCGACCTCGGTACGACGAACAGCGTCGTCACCGTGCTCGAGGGCGGGGAGCCCAACGTCATTGCTAACGCCGAGGGCTCGCGCACTACGCCGAGCGTTGTGGCGTTCGCCAAAAACGGCGAGGTTCTGGTCGGCGAGGTAGCGAAGCGCCAGGCGGTCACCAACCCGGACCGCACCATCCGGTCGGTCAAGCGGCACATGGGGACCGACTGGAAGGTCGACATCGACGGCAAGGACCTCACGCCGCAACAGATCTCGGCATTCATCCTTCAGAAGCTCAAGCGGGACGCAGAGGCCTACCTCGGCGAGACCGTGACCGACGCGGTCATCACCGTGCCGGCCTATTTCAGTGACCACCAGCGGCAGGCGACCAAGGAAGCCGGGCAGATTGCCGGGCTCAACGTCCTGCGCATCATCAACGAGCCAACGGCTGCCGCGCTGGCCTACGGCCTCGATAAAGAGTCGGACCAGACGATCCTCGTCTTTGACCTCGGTGGTGGCACGTTCGATGTGTCGTTGCTCGAGATCGGCGACGGCGTCATCGAGGTCAAGGCCACAAGTGGTGACAACCACCTCGGTGGCGACGACTGGGATGAGCGGGTCGTCGACTGGCTCGTCACGACGTTCAAGAACAACCACGGCATCGACCTGTCCAAGGACAAGATGGCGATGCAGCGGCTGCGCGAGGCCGCGGAGAAGGCAAAGATCGAGCTCTCCTCGTCGCAGGAGACGACGATCAACCTTCCCTACATCACCGCCAGCGGCGAAGGCCCGCTGCACCTCGAAGAGAAGCTCACCCGCGCCGACTTCCAGCGGATGACGAGTGACCTGCTCGACCGGACCAAGGGCCCGTTCCAGCAGGCCATCAAGGACGCCGGCATCAGGGTCAACGACATCCACCACGTCGTGCTCGTCGGTGGCTCGACCCGCATGCCCGCGGTTGTCGACGTCGTCAAGGAGCTCACGGGTGGCAAGGAGCCCAACAAGGGCGTCAACCCGGACGAGGTCGTCGCCGTCGGTGCAGCGCTTCAGGCGGGCGTGCTCAAGGGCGAGGTCAAGGACGTCCTGCTCCTCGACGTGACTCCGTTGTCGCTCGGCATCGAGACCAAGGGCGGGATCTTCACCAAGCTCATCGAGCGCAACACCACGATCCCGACCAAGCGCAGCGAGATCTTCACCACCGCTGACGACAGCCAGCCGTCGGTGCAGATCCAGGTCTACCAAGGCGAGCGTGAGATCGCGGCATACAACAAGAAGCTCGGCATGTTCGAGCTGACCGGCCTGCCGCCGGCGCCCCGCGGCGTACCCCAGATCGAGGTCACGTTCGACATCGACGCCAACGGCATCGTGCACGTCTCCGCCAAGGACCTCGGCACCGGCAAGGAGCAGTCGATGACGATCACCGGCGGCTCGGCGCTGCCGAAGGACGACATCGACCGGATGATGCGCGAGGCCGAGGACTACGCCGAAGAGGACCGTAAGCGGCGTGAGTCGGCTGAGGCTCGCAACCAGGCGGACGCGCTCGTCTACTCGACGGAGAAGTTCCTCGCGGACAACGGCGACAAGGTGCCGGACGACGTGAAGACCGAGGTGCAGTCCGCACTCGGTGACGTCAAGAAGGCGCTCGAGGCCGACGACATCGACGCGATCAAGCGCACCTCTGAGGCGCTCGCGACCGTCAGCCAGAAGATGGGCCAGGCGATGTACGCCAACACCCAGGCGACGGGTACGCCGACTGAGGGCGGCGAGTCGACCGCGTCGAGCGACGACGATGTCGTCGACGCGGAGATCGTGGACGAAGGTGACGGGAGCGAGTCGTGAGTGATGTCCCTTTCGAAGGGGAGGGGCCGGTCATCCGCGACAAGCGTCGCCTTGATCCAACGACGGGCGAGGTTCGGCCGGGCGTCCCTGAGACGGAGGCGCCCGTGCCGGACCCGGTCGAGGAGGCCCTCGCCGACATCGTGAGCTCCGATTTCAAGGCGCTGCTCGAGGAGCGGACGACCGACCTGCAACGGTTGCAGGCTGAGTTCGCCAACTACCGGCGCCGGGTCGACCGCGACCGGCAGGCCGTCGCCGAACAGGCGCTGGCCTCGGTGCTGGTGGGCCTGCTGCCGGTCCTCGACGACATCGACCGGGCGCGTTCACACGGCGAAGTCGAGGGCGGCTTCAAGCTCGTCGCTGACGGGCTGGAGACGACGCTGACGAAGCTCGGGCTGCAGCGCTTCGGCGATGCAGGTGAACCGTTCGACCCCACCCAGCACGAGGCCATGACGCATGCGTTGTCGGCTGAGGTGACCGAACCGACTTGCGCCGAGATCTACCAGCCCGGCTACCGCGTCGGTGACCGCATCCTTCGGCCCGCTCGAGTAGCAGTTGTGGAACCAGGCGATCAGAACGACAACGCAGCGGAGTAACCGAGAGGAGGGACGCCGATGAGCACTCGGGACTACATCGAGAAGGACTACTACAAGGCTCTCGGCGTCCCCAAGGACGCGAGCCAGGCAGATATCAAGAAGTCCTACCGAAAGCTGGCGCGCAAGTACCACCCGGACGCCAACAAGGGCGACGCGGCCTCGGAAGAGAAGTTCAAGGAGATCTCCGAGGCCTATGACGTCCTGTCCGACGACAAGAAGCGCAAGGAGTACGACGAGGCACGGACGCTGTTCGGCGGTGGCGGCTTCCGAGTTCCCCACGGTGCCGGCCGCGGCGGCGGTGGGGTGCCGTTCGACCTCTCCGACCTGTTCGGTAGCAGCGGTAGCAGCAGCGCCGGCGGCGGGATCGGCGATCTGTTCGGCAACATCTTCCGTGGCGGTGGCCGGACGGCTGGGCGCCGCGGCGCGGACGTCGAGGCTGAGGTCACGTTGTCCTTCAGTGACGCCGTACACGGCGTCACTGTCCCGATCCAGCTGACCGGCGCCGGCGCGTGCCCGACGTGTCATGGCAGTGGCGCGCGCCCGGGCACGGCGACGCATGTGTGCCCGAGCTGTGCGGGCACTGGCATGTCCAGCCGCAATGCCGGCGGCTTCGCATTCGCCGAGCCGTGCCGCGAGTGTCGCGGCCGCGGCATCGTCGTCGACGACCCGTGCCCCACCTGCTCCGGCAGTGGCCAGGCGTTGTCTACGCGCACGCTCCGGGCGCGCATCCCGGCCGGGGTCGCTGATGGTCAGCGCATTCGGTTGGCCGGCAAGGGCCAGCCCGGTGACGGTGGACCCGCCGGTGATGTCGTCGTCCACGTGCACGTGCGGCCGCACCAGGTGTTCGGGCGCAAGGGCGCGAACCTGACGCTGGCGTTGCCGGTGACGTTCCCCGAAGCCGCACTCGGTGCGACGGTGAAGGTGCCGACACTCGACGGTCCGCCCGTCACCGTGAAGATCCCGCCGGGCACGTCCAGCGGCCGGACGCTTCGCGTCCGCGGCAAGGGCATCACCAAGAAGGACGGCACGCGCGGCGATCTGCTCGTCACGGTTGATGTCGCGGTGCCACAGAAGCTCAGTGATGAGGCGAAGGCCGCGTTGGCGTCGTACGCGGGCGCACAGCCGGATGACCCGCGCCAGCACCTGAACTCGATGGTGAGCCATGACTGAGTGGCTTCCTGGCGACGTGGCAGATGACGCACCGGTGTTCGTCATCTCGGTCGCGGCGACGCTGGCCGGGATGCATCCGCAGACATTGCGGCAGTACGACCGGATGGGTCTCGTCTCTCCCGGTCGTGCTTCCGGCCGTGGCCGGCGCTACTCGGCGCAGGACATCAACTTGTTGCGCGAGGTGCAGCGACTGAGCCAGGACGAGGGCATCAACCTCGCCGGCATCAAACGCATCCTGCAGCTCGAACACCAAGTCGCCGCGCTCCGCGCGCGTGTCATCGAGATGCAGGCCGAGCTCGAAGCCGCGGCAGCCGAAGTGGCGCGCCGTGAGCAACAGGTGCACGCGTCCTACCGCCGGGATCTCGTTCCGGTCGAACCGACCGGGCCCATGGTCGTCTGGCGCGGTCGGCACCGTCGCAACGACTGACAACGAGAAAAAAACTGAAGAGGCTCAAGACATATGGCTGAATACAAGCTCACGACGAAGAGCCAGGAGGCGATCCTCGACGCACGTCACCGCGCGAGTACGGCGGGACATCCGTACGTCGAGCCGATCCACCTGCTGCTCGCACTCCTTGCGCAAGTCGATGGCACCGCACGTCCGTTGCTCGCCGCCGTCGGCGCGTCACCCGATGCGCTGCAGGCGCAAGCCCAGGCGACGTTAGAGCGGTTGCCGAGCGCGAGCGGGCCGACGGTCGCGCAACCGGGCGAGAGCCGCGCGGTCGTGTCCGCGATCAACGCGGCCGCTGCCGCCGCGCGCGAACGCGGCGACGACTACATCTCCACCGAGCACCTCGTCGTTGGTCTGGCCGAGGACGGCGGCGGCGGGATGAGCGGCGTCAAGGACCTGCTGGTCAACGCCGGCGCGACTCCCGATGCGCTTCTTGCGGCCTTCGACAAGGTGCGCGGGAGTGGTCGTCCGGTCACGACGCCGGACCCGGAGTCGTCATACCAGGCGTTGGAGAAATACAGCGTCGATCTCACCGCGCGTGCCCGCGAAGGCGAGCTTGACCCTGTCGTCGGTCGCGACACCGAGATCCGCCGCGTCGTTCAGGTGCTCTCACGACGGACCAAGAACAACCCGGTCCTCATCGGCGAGCCGGGCGTGGGCAAGACCGCCGTCGTCGAAGGACTGGCGCAGCGCATCGTTGCCGGTGACGTGCCGGAGTCGCTGCGCGGCAAGCGACTCGTTGCGCTCGACCTGGCCGCGATGGTGGCCGGTGCGAAATACCGCGGTGAGTTCGAGGAGCGGCTCAAGGCCGTGCTCGAAGAGATCCGCAGCAGCGAGGGCCAGATCGTCACGTTCATCGACGAGATGCACACGATCGTCGGTGCCGGTGCGGCCGAAGGTGCGATGGATGCCGGCAACATGCTCAAGCCCATGCTTGCGCGTGGCGAGCTTCGCATGATCGGCGCGACGACTCTCGACGAGTTCCGCGAGCACATCGAGAAGGACCCTGCACTTGAACGGCGGTTCCAGCCGGTGTTCGTCGGTGAGCCCTCGGTCGAGGACACGATCGCCATCCTGCGCGGGCTGAAAGGCCGCTACGAGGCGCATCACAAGGTCGAGATCACCGACGCCGCGCTGGTCGCTGCGGCAACCCTGTCCAACCGCTACATCACCGCACGCTTCTTGCCGGACAAGGCGATCGATCTCATCGACGAGGCTGCGTCCCGGCTGCGGATGGAGATCGACTCGAAGCCCGTCGAGATCGACGAGCTGCAGCGCGCGGTCGACCGGCTCAAGATGGAAGAGCTCGCGCTCGCCAAGGAAGACGACGCCGCGTCCAAGGAACGCCTGGAGAAGCTGCGTGCCGAGCTGGCCGACAAGGAGGAACAGCTCGCTGCGCTCAACGCGCGTTGGGAGCAGGAGAAGGGTGGCCTCAACCGCGTCGGCGAGCTGAAGCAACGCCTCGACGACCTGCGCACCCAGATGGAACGCGCGCAGCGTGACGGCGACTTGGAGAACGCGTCGCGGCTGCAGTACGCCGACATCCCCACCGCTGAACGCGAGTTGGCGGAAGCTGCGGCACGTGAGCAGTCTGTTGCGGCTGGTTCGCCGATGGTGAAGGAAGAAGTCGGCTCTGACGACGTCGCGGAAGTCGTTGCGTCGTGGACAGGCATCCCGGCCGGTCGGCTGCTCGAGGGTGAGACCGCGAAGTTGCTGCGGATGGAGGACGAGCTCGAGAAGCGCGTCGTGGGTCAGGACGATGCCGTGCGGGCGGTGTCCGACGCCGTGCGGCGTGCCCGCTCCGGGATCAGCGACCCTGACCGTCCTACCGGCTCGTTCTTGTTCCTCGGCCCGACCGGCGTCGGCAAGACCGAGCTTGCGAAGGCACTCGCGTCATACCTGTTCGATGACGAGCGCGCGATGGTGCGCATCGACATGAGCGAGTACGGCGAGAAGCACAGCGTGTCCCGACTGGTCGGCGCGCCACCCGGTTATGTCGGATACGACGAAGGTGGCCAGCTGACCGAGGCCGTGCGCCGCCGGCCCTACTCGGTGATCCTGCTCGACGAGGTCGAGAAGGCACATCCCGATGTGTTCGACGTCTTGCTGCAGGTGCTCGACGACGGACGACTGACCGACGGTCAGGGCCGCACGGTCGACTTCCGCAACGTCATCCTGATCATGACGTCGAACATCGGATCGGTGTTCATCAACGATCCGGCGCTGGGCGATGACAAGAAGCGTGAGGCGGCACTCCAGGCGGCGCGTGAGTACTTCAAGCCGGAGTTCCTCAACCGGCTCGACGACATCGTGGTGTTCCACTCGCTGGCGATCGAGCAGCTCGCGTCGATCGTCGACATCCAGGTGGCACGTCTGGCGGAGCGACTCCGCGACCGCCGGCTGACACTCGAGGTCACGCCGGGTGCCCGTGAGTGGCTGGCGCTCAACGGTTTCGACCCGGTCTACGGCGCCCGTCCGCTGCGACGCCTCGTGCAGACGGCGATCGGCGACCAGCTGGCGCGGGCACTGCTGGCGGGCGACGTCCGCGACGGTGACACCGTTGTCGTCAACGTGACCGATGACCGAAGCGGGCTGAGCCTTTCCACCTGATGTCACAAACCGGGCGGCTGTCTCGTCGTAGGGGTTGAGACGACGAGAGGACGGGTTGACATGGCGCACGTGGCGTTGATCGACGAGCCGAAGGGTCTCGTGCAGAAGTACGCCTGGCGGTACTCGCGCAAGCAGTTCGGCAAGGTGGTGGAGCCGGTGCAGGCGGCGGCGCACCACAACGGGGTGCTGATGGCATCCGGTGCATTCGAGACGGCGGTCGCTCGCGGCTGGCACGAGCTGGATGAACACCTGCGCTGGCTCGCGACCCAGGCGACGTCAGCTGCGATCGGCTGCTCCTGGTGCACTGACTTCGGCTATTACGAAAGCGTGCAGCGCGGCGTCGATCCGGCAAAGGTCCGCGACGTCTCACGCTGGCGCGACAGCGATGTCTATGACGATCGTGAACGGCTCGTGCTCGAGTTCGCCGACGCGGTCAACGCCACCCCGGCTGCGGTCACCGACGACCTTGCCGCACGGCTGCGCGAAACGTTCAGCGAGAAGGAGATCGTGGAGCTCGCGGCGTGGATCGCACTCGAGAACAACCGGTCCCGGTTCAACGCCGGGCTCGGCCTGAAGAGCGAAGGTTTCGCGGACAAGTGCGCCGTACCGCTGCGCCCCGTGGGAGCGTGACGACATGGGCGACGTCGACGAGTTCGTCGCTCTTCGACCGACGCTGTTCGGCGTTGCCTATCGCATGCTCGGCAGCGTCGCCGACGCCGAAGACGTGCTGCAAGATGCCTACCTGCGCTGGAAGGACGTCGACCCTGCCGAGGTCCGCTCCGCCCAGGCATTCCTGACGACGGTTGTCGTACGGCTTGCGCTCGACGAGTTGCGGTCGGCACGGGCACGTCGGGAGAAGTACGTCGGGCCGTGGCTCCCCGAGCCGCTGCTTGTCGACGAGTCGGACCCTGCCGCCGCAAGCGAGCTGGCCGACACGCTCTCGATGGCGTTCCTCGTCCTGCTGGAGACGCTGTCGCCGCTCGAACGAGCCGCGTTCCTGCTGCGCGAGGTCTTCGGCTACGACTACAACGAGATCGCCGCCATGCTCGACAAGCAGCCGGCTGCCTGCCGACAGCTCGTAGCCCGATCGAGGCGGCACGTCGACGAGCGTCGGCAGCGCTACGACGCTGACCGCGCCCGTGGTGCCGAACTGGCGCACACGTTCCTCGCCGCGTGTCTGTCCGGCGACCTCGACGGCATGCTCGCACTGCTGGCGGAGGACGCAACGCTGTGGACCGACGGCGGTGGGGTCGTGAAGGCGGCGCGCCGCGCGATCGTCGGCGCCCGCAAGGCGGCGCGCTTCCTCATCGCCGTGACACCGAATGTCCCGGCTGAGGCCGAGATTCACGACGCTGTCGTCAACGGCCAGCCGGGGTTGCTCGTCGTTGCCGACGGCGCGGCGTACCTCACGATGTCCTTCGACGTCCTGGATGACCGCATCGTCGGCATCCGCGTCGTGTCCAACCCGGAGAAACTCGGCGGAGTGCAGATACCCTCGCCCACGTGAGTGACAGCGCCGAACTGCTGCAGCGGATCAAGGACGACGCGGTCGTCCACGGACGCGTCACCCTGTCTTCCGGGAAGGTTGCCGACTACTACGTCGACCTTCGTCGCGTGACGCTCGCCAGTAATGCCGCGCCACTAGTCGGCCAGGTGATGCTCGACCTCACCAAGGACTGGGAGTACGACGCCGTCGGCGGGCTGACCCTCGGCGCGGATCCGGTGGCGACCGCGATGCTGCATGCGGCTGCCGCAGCCGGGCGAAAGCTCGACGCGTTCGTAGTACGCAAAGAGGGCAAGGCACACGGTCTGCAACGGCGGATCGAGGGGCCGGACGTCGCCGGCCGCCGAGTACTTGCGGTCGAAGACACGTCGACGACCGGCGGGTCGGTGCTCACCGCGGTCGAAGCCCTCCGGGAAGCGGGTGCGACCGTCGTCGGCGTCGCCGTGATTGTCGAGCGTGGTGCGGCAGATGCGGTCGCCGGCGCCGGGCTTGACTACCGCGCCGCTTACTCGCTGGCGGACCTCGGCCTCGGCTGACACACATGTCGCCCGGCGTGGTGCCGTATCTGTTCTTCGCGGCCGTCCCCGTCGTGGGATATCTGGCGTATCGCAGCTGGCAACAAGGCCAGAAGCGCAAGCAACTGCTGCTCACCTGGGCGACCAACAGTGGCTACACCTACGTCGACGACGACTACAGCATGTGCGAACGCTGGACGGGTGATCCGTTCGGTGAGGGTGACCACCGCCGCGCGCGTAACGTCATCACCGGCACTGCGAAAGCGCAGTTCGCCGCGTTCGACTACAGCTACCAGACGCACAGCAACGACGGGCGCGGCGGGCGATCGACAACCACGCACCACTACGTCGTCACGGCGCTGCACCTGCCGACGTACCTGCCGCTGCTGCAGGTGACGCCGGAGAACATGATGACGAGGCTTGGCCACGCCTTCGGCGTCGACGACATCGATCTCGAGAGCGAAGACTTCAACCGCAAGTATCGCGTCCACGCCAATGACCGCAAGTTCGCCTCGGACGTTCTCGCCCCACGAACAATGCAGGCGCTGCTCGCCCGACCGCCGGTGAGCTGGCGCATCAACGGCGCCGACATCCTCATGTGGGGCGAGGGACGCATGTCGCCAACGGTAGTTATGCAAGCACTGTCGACCCTGCAGCTCGTCGTCGACGGGATCCCGTCCTTTGTCTGGAAGGACCATCAGCTGTGAGGAGACCAGTTGTCATGAGGAGCCTGCGGTGATTGGTGCCTACATCGCGCTGGGGATCGTCGTACTGCTCTTCGTCGCGATCATCACGTCGTACAACCGCTTCGTCCGGCAACGCAACCTCGTGCAGGAGTCGTGGCGGCAGATTGACGTCGAGCTGCGGCGCCGGCACGACCTGATCCCGAATCTCGTCGAGACGGTGAAGGGGTATGCCGCGCAGGAGCGGACTGTTCTCACGGCAGTGACTGAAGCCCGCGGCGCGGCCGTCCAAACGATGCAAGCGACCGCCGCTGGCGTTGCGGCCCAAGCACAGGCAGAGTCCGCGCTCGGTCGTGCCCTCGGCGGATTGTTCGCGGTCGCCGAGAACTACCCGGATCTCAAGAGCTCGCAGAACTTCCTCGCGCTACAGCAACAGCTCGCTGAGACCGAGGACCGCATTGCTGCCGGTCGGCGCTTCTACAACGGCAACGTGCGCGCGCTCAACACCCGCGTAGAGGCATTCCCCTCATTTGTTGTCGCCTCGATGTTCCACTTCACGAAGGCCGAGTACTTCGAGGTCGACGAGCCCGCGGTGCGCGCACCGGTGGCCGTCGACTTCTCCTCGATCGCGCAGCCGACAGCGGGTCAGCCGAGCCAGGCCGGATCTGCGACGACCGAGTCGCCGCAGACCGGGCAGCCGCCGGCGTAGCCGAGCGGCAGCAACGCGCCGCAGGCCGGCGTCGGGCAACGCACAACGTCGGCGAGCCCGTCCAGCACGACGTCGCTCGCCGCCCGCTGAGCGGGGACGACGAGCTCGGGCCGGCGCGGTCGTCGCCGTTCCTTGAGCCAACGCTCGGCGTCCCGACGGGCGAACGGCACGATCACGGCCTCGCCGCCGGTTTCGACGACGCGCTGCAGTCGCCCGCGCCGTCCGGCGCGAACGACGAGGCAGGCAGCATGCGTCTGCCCGTCCCACCAGTCGTGCTCGAAGTCGAGAATGCTCACCCCGGACAGATGCGCGGCGGCTCCGATCAGTCGCTCGCGCGTCAGGTCATCGCGAAGCTCAGCCGGCGTCCCCACAACGAAATGATGCAAGCCGGTGAACAAATCCGGCGGCTGCCACGCCCGGTAGGTTGCGCGCCATGGCCAAGGTCACGTTTCGATCGGCGCTTGTCACCGGTGCTTCGAGCGGAATCGGACGCGAGATCGCGCGGGTTCTGTCAGCGCGCGGGTGTGACCTAGTCCTGGTCGCGCGCCGGTCGGATCGGTTGGCCGAGCTCGCAAAAGAGTTGGGCGGCCGGGTGGAGTGGATGGCGGCGGACCTCGCAACGGACGACGGGGTTCGGATGGTCGCCGAACGCCTTGGAACACAGCCGGTCGAGCTGCTCGTCAACAACGCCGGTGTCGGGTCGGGTGGTCCTTTCCATGAGAGCTCACCCGAGGGGGAAGCCCGGCAGGTCCGGCTCAACGCCCTCGCGCTGTTGGAGCTGACCAGCGCGGCGTTGCCGCCGATGGTCGAAGCCCGGCATGGCGGCATCCTCAACGTGAGCAGCATCGCTGGCAACCAGCCGCTGCGCGGATATGCGACGTACGGCGCGACCAAGGCTTTCGTCACGTCCTTTACCGAGTCGATCGCGTTCGAGCTCCGCGGGAACGGCGTGCACGTCACGGTGGTGAAGCCGGGCTATACCGACACGGAGATGAGCGCCGACGAAGAGGTGCCGGCGACCGGCACGCTGCACCGGCGACTGCTGTGGCTGGACGCGGATCGGGTCGCACGCGAAGCCGTCGACGCAGTCGAGGCCGGCCGACTGCACTGCGTTCCCGGCGTGACCTGGAAGCTCGCCGACGGTGTCATCCAGTCACTGCCGCGGGCACTTATCCGAGCGTTGTCGTCGCGAGTCCAAGGCTGACCAGTGATCCCGTCACCGGCGCCACCCCTGCACAGGAATGCCGTGTTGTGCGCAGGATGGCAATGCCCATTGCGTTAGCGTCGGGACGTGGAGCGGCGTGAGGCGGGTCTGATCGCGGCGGATCGCCAGACTCACCTGGTCGTGGCACGCCTGTCCGGGGGCGTCGCCCTGTGTGGTGCCGGACAGATCGTGACGCGAGTGCCGGGCTTCTTCGACCGGACCAACCCGCTGGCGTGTCCCGACTGCGTCAAGGCGATCGACGAGGCCTAGCTGCGACGGTGGTGGCGTGCCGTTACCCGATGCGGCTGCGGCGGTGCCGGCCGACCTCGTACATCAGCGGGAGCACGGAGAGTACGACGACCGCCAGCACGAGCAGTTCGATGTGCTTGCGAACGGGCCCGACGTGGCCAAGGGCGTGGCCGAGCAGGACCAGCCCGACGGTCCACAGCAGCGCGCCTACGGCATTCCACACCGCGAACCGCCGCGGCGGCATGCCGAGCACGCCCGCCATCGGGTTGAGGAAGGTGCGTATGACGGGGACGAACCGGGCGATCACCACTGCCCGGGGTAGCCCGAATCGCTCGAAGGCGTCCCCGGTCCGCTCGACGTAGCGCTGCTTGAACAGCCGCGAGTCCGGCCGTCGGAACAGCGGTGGACCCGCGCGGCGCCCTAGCTCGAAGCCGAACTGTGCACCGACGAACGCGGCGATCGGAGCGACGATCAGCAGCCCGACCAACGACAGGTGCAATCCGAGCGAGTTGCCTGCGACCGTGGCGTAACCGGCGACGAACAGCAGCGAGTCACCAGGCAGGAAGAAGCCGAGGAGGATGCCGGTCTCGGCGAACAGGATGAGCGCGACACCCGCCAGCCCCAGCGTGTCGATCAAGTTCTGGGCCGACAGGGTATGAAGCACCGACGCGTCGACCTGCACGAACGACGACCCTAGCCGCACGGAATACTGAAGAACCTGAAGAGCCGTTGGAGGAGCCTCCCATGCCGATCGTCACGCCAGAGCAGTACGCGGAGATGTTCGACCGGGCGAAGGCGGGCGGCTTTGCCTATCCCGCGATCAACTGCACGTCGTCGCAGACGGTGAACTCCGCGCTGCGCGGATTCGCCGAGGCGGAGAGCGACGGCATTATCCAGGTGTCCTGGGGTGGCGCCAACTTCGCGTCTGGCAACTCGATCAACAACATGGTCGACGGTGCGATTGCCCTCGCAGAGTTCACCCGCGTCGTGGCGAAGAACTATCCGGTCAACGTCGCCCTGCACACCGACCACTGCCCGCCGGACAAGCTCGACGGCTTCATGCGCCCGCTCCTGCAGCTCGAGGTCGAGCGGGTGAAGAACGGCGAGCAGCCGTGGTTCCAGTCACACATGTGGGACGGTTCGGGCATCGACCTCGAGGAGAACCTCAAGATCGCGGACGAGCTGTTCCAGATGTCGATCGAGGCGCACACCATCCTCGAGCTCGAGATCGGCGTGGTCGGCGGCGAGGAAGACGGCATCTCCAACGAGATGAACGAGAAGCTCTATACGTCGCCCAAGGACATGGAGCGGGTCGCGGAGGTCCTCGGCGCGCCTGGTGAGCGGGGCCGTTATCTGCTCGCGGCGGTCTTCGGCAACGTGCATGGCGTCTACAAGCCGGGCGCGGTCAAGCTCAAGCCGACGATTCTCAAGGAAGGTCAGGAGCACGTCGGCGCCAAGCTCGGGAAGAAGAACCCGTTCGACCTCGTCTTCCACGGCGGAAGCGGCTCCCTGCTCGACGAGATCCACGAGACGCTCGGATACGGCGTGGTGAAGATGAACGTCGACACCGACACGCAGTACGCGTTCACGCGGCCGGTCGCCGACCACATGTTCAAGAACTACGACGGCGTGCTCAAGATCGATGGCGAGGTCGGCAACAAGAAGGTCTACGACCCGCGGTCCTATGGCAAAGCCGCCGAAGCGGGGATGTCGGCACGCGTCGCCGAGGCGTGCAACGACTTGTTGAGCGCCGGCAAGCGAGTGGGCTAGTTCGGGAGCCGTTCCGCCCACAGCGCGGTACGGCGCGACGTCGGCTGTTCGCGCTCCGCGACCCAGCGCGGCAGGTCTTCGGGAGGCATCGGCCGGGCAATGTGGTAGCCCTGCAGCCGGGTGCAACCCAGCGCGGCCAGCGCGCGCTCTGCGGCGGCGTCCTCGACACCCTCCGCGACCGTCTCCAGGCCGAGGTGCTGGCTCATGCTGACGATGGCACGCACGATCGCGTCGTTGCTGCGGTTGTCGCCGTCGACGCGGATGAACGACTTGTCGATCTTGACCTCGTGCACCGGCAAGTCATTGAGGTAGGACAGCGACGAGTAGCCGGTGCCGAAGTCGTCGACCGACAGCCGCACGCCGTGCGCGTCCAGTCGGTGAAGTAGCGGCAGCGTCCGCGCCGGGTCGTTCATCATCTGTGACTCGGTGATCTCGAGCGTCAGCATCCCGCGCGGGATGTGGTGCTGCGCGAGGAGCTCGGTGATGCGCTCGGTGATGGTGGCGTCGAGCAGGTTGCGCATCGACGCGTTCACCGAAACCCCGATGTTGAGGCCGTCCCGTCGCCAACGGGCGAGTTGCTCGATGGCCGTCTCCAGCACCCAACGGGTCAGCTCGCCGATGAGACCGGACTGCTCGGCGATCGGCACGAACTCGATCGGCGGCACGATGCCGTACTCCGGGTGCTTCCAGCGCACCAACGCCTCTGCACCGACAACTTCACCGGTCGCGGCGATGATCTGCGGCTGGTAGTGAAGGAACATCTCGCCGCCGTGAATGGCCGAGCGAAGGCGGCTGGCGAGCGCGAGTCGACGGGGTGAGTATTCGTCCCGCTCGCGGTCGTAGATCTCGACGCCGCTGTGGGCGGACTTGGCGGCATACATCGCCATGTCAGCCCGCTTCAGCAGCACGCTGTCGTCGGTGCCGTGCGCAGGCGCGACGGCGATGCCGATGCTTGCGTCGACCTCGATGCTGACGCCATCGAGCGTGCAGGGCTCCTTGATCGCTTTGCGGATGCGGTGGGCGAGCGCCACGGCGGCGTCTGCGTCGAGGCCGGGGATCAGCAGTGCGAACTCGTCGCCACCAAGTCGCGAGACGGTGGCAATTGCCGGCGCGGTGTCCGCGATCCGGGCGGCGATCTCGCGGATCAGCAGGTCGCCGTGGTGGTGGCCGAGGGTGTCGTTGATCTCCTTGAACCGGTCGAGGTCCGTGAGCATGACCGCTGCTTCGGGTCGCGACGCGCTCAGCGCGGTGCGCAGCCGGTTCTGGAAGCACTGGCGGTTGGCAAGCCCGGTCAACGCGTCGTGCAGTGAGTCGTGCGTGAGGCGGTCGAGCAGTCGGCTGTTGTCGAGAACGCTCGATACCTGTGCGGCAACGGTCTGGAACAGGCGGCCGTCGTCGTCGGTGAACGACGCGACGTCACCTTGGCGGTCGGCGACGAACAGCGAGCCACGAACCTGGCCGTCAAGGAGCAGCGGGGCGACGACTGCGTCGCGATAGCCGCGCGCTGCGAGGAACTCCTGGTCGCTCGCCGATCGCGTGCCGCGCGGGATCACGACTACGTCGCCCCCGCGCATGACGCGGTCGAAGGGCCAGTCCGCCTCGTGTGCGTCATACCGCTCGGCGTGCAGCAGGTCGTCCTCGCCAGTCCAGCGCAGCATCGCCGGCTCGGCTTCGGTGCCTTGCAGCAAAAGGCCCGCGGTCTGCGCGCGCAGCATGCCGCGGGTGCGGGTGAGGATGTCGCGGATCCGGTGCTCGGTTGTCGAGGTCTGGTTGAGCCCGCTGGTGAACTCGTAGAGCATCTCCAGGCCGGAGTGCCGCTGCCGCAGCGTGACGTAGGCCCGATAGACGATGCCGGCAGCGAAGAGCATCACCGTCATCGGGATGGCCACGGCGGTGTTGACGTTGAGCGCCGTGGCAAGCACCAGCGCGATGGACGTGTTCACGACGATGGCGAACGCACCGCTGCGCAAGAACGACATGAGTACGCCGGAGTCCAGCGTGCCGACCGAAATACGCACCGCGATCGAGACCGCGGCCATGCTGACCGTCGACGAGGCGATGACCGCGAGCAGAGCGGCGGGCGCGGCGTCGATGGGGCTGGACACCGAATGGTGCGGGATCGCCTGGAACACCAGCAGCGCAACCGTGGCCTCCAGCGACTGGGAGGCCATGTTGAAGGCGAGCTTGTGCGGCGGCTGTTTTCGGGAGAAGGCGAGCGCGACACCGGAGCCCAGGACGCGTGCAATGACGAGCAGCGAGGTCGGACAGAAGAACAGCCCGATGACGAGCGGGACTTCGGACAGGGACATCGAGTAGGCCTGGCCCGCCCACTCGAGGTGGATCGGGACGACCTCGACCAGGCAGAACGCGAGCGCCAGCAGGGCGGCCCATATGACGAAATTCGCGCGAATGTGCAGATAAGGATTCATCGGCGCGATGTTGATCGCTGCCGAGGTGACCGCCATGAAAGCCGCGAAGGCAGCGATGGGCAGCGGTGCGGCAACTCGTGCCGACCGCGGCCGCGCCTCTCGCTCCGCTGTCATCGTTTCCTTCGTCAACTTCTGTGGGTATCGGGCGAGGGGCTATGTGCCCCGATAGTTAGTTCGGGCCAATTCACCGAAATCTTCAGTCTCGGAGCAACTCCGGTGCGCGAAATGCTCGTGCTGCGACCGATTGCCGGGTGGGTGAGACGTCCGAGCACGGTGCGAGAGCCGCGAGGGCAAGATGGGCACGTGAGCGACAGCGTGTTGGGCAAGGACTTGCTGGGCGGACCGCCCCCGACCCTTCTCCCCGATGAACCCGGCCCACGCGAGGCCCTTGCCGCCGGCGAGGACCCGCGTGAGGTGGCCGCGAAGTTCCCCGCCTCCTCGATCGGCTGGGCCGAGCTAGCGCAGCGAGCCCTCGGCGACGGCCGGGTCATCGACGCCTATGCCTACGCGCGGGTCGGCTACCACCGTGGCCTCGACGCCCTGCGGCGCAACAGCTGGAAGGGCCACGGGCCGATCCCGTGGGCGCACGAGCCCAACCGCGGATTCCTGCGCTGTCTGTCGGTGCTGGGCCGCGCCGCTGAGGCGATCGGCGAGAGCGATGAGGCCGCCCGCTGCGCCACCTTCCTCGACGACAGTGATCCAGAGGCCGCAAAGGCCCTAGAATGAATCAACGTGCCAGCGATCGTCCTGCTCGGCGCCCAATGGGGCGACGAGGGCAAGGGCAAAGCCACTGACCTCCTCGGCGAGCAGGTCGACTACGTCGTCAAGTACAACGGCGGCAACAACGCGGGTCATACGGTCGTCGTCGACGGCGAGACCTACGCGTTGCACCTGCTTCCGTCAGGGGTGCTCAGCCCCGGCGTGACGCCCGTGATCGGCAACGGCGTCGTCGTCGACCTGTCCGTGCTCTTCCACGAGATCGACGCCATCAATGCCCGTGGCATCGACACCTCGCGGCTGCTCGTCTCGGCCAACGCGCATGTCATTACGGAGTACCACCGCACCGTCGACAAGGTCGGCGAGCGGTTTCTCGGCAACGCCAAGATCGGCACGACGGGTCGCGGCATCGGGCCGGCGTACTCGGACAAGATGGGCCGCCTCGGCGTGCGCGTCCAGGACCTGTTCGACGAGAAGATCCTGCGGCAGAAGATCGAAGGCGCGCTCGAGCTCAAGAACCAGCTGCTCGTGAAGTCCTACAACCGCAAGGCGATCTCCGTCGACACGGTTGTCGACGAGTTGGTGGCGTTCTCCGATCGCTTGCGTCCGATGGTCGCGGACACCACGTTGCTGCTGGCGAAGGCGCTCGACGCGGGCAAGGTCGTGCTTCTCGAAGGTGGCCAGGCGACGATGCTCGACGTCGACCATGGCACCTATCCCTTCGTCACGTCCTCGAACCCGACGGCCGGCGGCGCGTGCACCGGGTCGGGCATTCCCCCGACGCGCATCGATCGCGTTATTGCGATCGTCAAGGCCTACACGACGCGAGTGGGTGCCGGGCCGTTCCCCACGGAGCTGCTCGACGCCGACGGCGAGCGACTCCGCGACCGCGGCGCAGAATTCGGTACGACGACCGGACGCCCCCGGCGGTGTGGTTGGTATGACGCCGTCATCGCGCGTTATTCAGCACGGATCAACGGGGTTACCGATTTCGTCCTGACGAAGCTTGATGTGTTGACGGGCATCGAGTCGATCCCCGTTTGTGTCGGTTACCGCGTCGGCGACACGACGTATGACGAAATGCCGATGACGCAGACGGACTTTCACCACGCGGTTCCGGTTTATGAAGAGCTGCCGGGCTGGGACGAGGACATCAGCGGCGCGCGGTCCATGGAAGACCTGCCGAAGAATGCCCGGCGCTATGTCGAGGCGCTCGAGGCGATGTCGTCCGTGCCGATCTCGGTCGTCGGCGTCGGCCCGGGGCGGGACGAGTCGATCATCGTCCGGTCACTCGTCTGACAGCATGGCCAGCCTTCCGGACGGCCGCCCACTCGTCGGCCGCTTCGTTCGCCTTGACGTCGCACAGGACGCCGACGCGCCTGAGCTTTTCGCCGCCCTTGACCATGCCGAGGTGTGGGCGAGTGGTTACAGCGGCGGCCCGGCCGCGCGGCCGGCCCATCCGAATGACTGGTGTGCGCGCATGGCCGCGGCTCGTGCCGACGGCCGGGTCATGTATGTCGTGCGCACTCTCGACTCCGGTGCACCCGGCCGTGTTGTCGGCACGACGAGCATCGGGGATACCGACGTCACCAACGAGCGGACTCACATCGGTTGGACCGCGTATGCACCCGACCTGTGGGCGACCGCGGTCAACCCGGAGTGCAAGCTGCTGCTCCTGAGGCATCTGTTCGACGACTCCGGCTTCGGCCGCGTCAAGATCCAGACCGACCTGATCAACACCCGGTCGCAAGCGGCAATCGCGAAGCTGGGTGCGGTGCGGGAAGGTGTCCTGCGCCGCCATATGCGCCGAGGCGACGGGACCTTCCGCGACACCGTGGTGTTCTCCGTGATCGTCGACGACTGGCCGGAAGTTCGCGCCGGCCTCGAGGCTCGCCTCGTGAAAGGCTGACCGCAGATGCGAGTCCTGGTCATCGGCAGCGGCGGGCGCGAGCACGCGTTGTGCCTCGCACTCGCCCGCGACCCCTCCGTGCATGCATTGTTCGCCTCGCCGGGCAATCCCGGGATCGCGACGGTCGCCGAGCTGTTGCCGGCGGCTGATGAGGTGGACACCGCGCGCAGCGTGGCCGCCGACCTGGTCGTCATCGGGCCGGAGGCGCCGCTCGTCGCCGGAGCGGCCGACCGCCTCCGTGAGGCGGGCTTCGCGGTTTTCGGCCCCAGCGCCGCGGCCGCGACGATCGAAGGCAGTAAGGCATTCGCCAAGGACGTCATGGCCGCCGCCGGCGTCCCGACCGCCCGGCACTGGGTCTGCGCGACGGCGGACGAGCTGAGTGCGGCGCTCGACCGGGTCGACCCGCCGTACGTCGTCAAGCACGACGAGCTCGCAGCCGGCAAGGGCGTCATCGTCACCACCGATCGCCGCGAGGCGGAGAACCACGCGGCGGGCCACACGGTTGTCGTCGAGGAATACCTCGACGGTCCGGAGGTGTCGCTGTTCTGCGTCACCGACGGGAGCACCGTCGTTCCGCTCGTGCCTGCCCAGGACTTCAAGCGCGTCGGGGACGACGAGAGCGGGCCGAACACCGGCGGGATGGGTGCTTACGCACCGCTGCCGTGGGCGCCGCCGGGGCTCGCCGACGACGTGGTGAAGACGATCGTGCAGCCCGTTGTCGACGAGATGGCCCGTCGCGGCACGCCGTTCAGCGGGCTGCTCTATGCCGGGCTCGCGCTGTCCCGCCGCGGCGGCAGCCCAACCCCCATGGTCATCGAGTTCAACGCGCGCTTCGGCGACCCGGAGACCCAGGTCGTGCTGCCGCTGCTCGAGACCCCGCTGGCGGGATTGCTGTATGCCGCTGCCTCGGGGCGCCTGGCCGAGCACCCGTCGTTGTCGTGGGCCGAAGCGGCCGCCGTCACCGTCGTCGTCGCGAGTGAGGACTATCCCGCCGCACCCGTGACCGGCGACGTCATCGACGGCCTCGACGCTGCAGGGTCGGAGCCGGGAGTCACCGTGATTCAGGCGGGGACGACCCGCGACGCCGACGGCCGTCTGGTCACCTCCGGAGGCAGAGTCCTGGCCGTCACCGCGGTCGCGGCCGATCTGGCGGATGCGCGAGAATCTGCCTATCGGGCGGTGGAACGCCTCACGATCCGTGGCGCCCATCACCGCAGTGACATCGCGTTGCGGGCGGTCCGCGGCGAGATCCGCGTCTAGCGACCAGCGAGGAGGTCGGGTGACGGAGGACGCGCGCGTCGCCGTGATCTACGGGTCGATGACCGAGCACGAGGTCATGGCTCGTGTCGGCGCGATGCTCGCCCGCTTCGGCGTCACCTATGACGAGACCGTCATCAGCCCGCATCGCTCGCCACGCGCCCTGCTCGATTGGTGCGCCGAGCTCGAACCGCGTGGCGTCGAAGTCGTTGTCTCCGGCGGTGGGGTCAATGCGAGCCTGGCCGGCATCATTGCGTCGCACGTGACGCTGCCGGTGATCGGCGTACCGCTCAAAGGCGGCGGCATCAGCGGGTTGGACGCCTTGCTCGCGATGACGTCGATGTCCGCAGGAGTCCCGGTCGCGGTTGTCGGACTTGACCACTCGACGAACGCCGCGATCCTCGCCGTACAGATTCTCGCCGTCAGCGACCCGGCGCTGCGGACACAACTCGCACAGTTCAAAGAGACGTTCGAGCAAGCCGCGGTGACGCAGATTTGAGGACAGAGTTTTGATCGAGCGCTACACCCTGCCGGAGATGGGACGGGTCTGGAGCGAGGCGCACAAGTACGAACTGTGGTCCGTGGTCGAACGGATCGTGCTGGAGGCCCATGCCGCCGCAGGAACGGTCCCTGCTGACGCCGTTGAACCGGTGCGCAACGCACCGCCGCCGACGCCGGAGGCCGTCGCGGCTGTCGAGGCGGTCACGCAGCACGACGTCATCGCGTTCCTGACCGCGTGGGCCGACAACACCTCGCCCCGCGAAGCCGCCGCCTGGGTGCACTACGGCATGACGTCGTCGGATCTGCTGGACACCGCACTGGCGCTACAGCTTGTCGAAGCAACGGACCTGCTCGTTGCGCGCGCGACTGCGCTGGTTGCATCGCTGCGGGACCACGCCTTGACGCACCGAGCGACTCTCCGCGTCGGACGCACGCATGGCGTGCACGCCGAGCCCGACGTGTGGGGCCACCGTGTCGCTGACTTCGCGTTCGCGATGGCTCGGTCGCGCGATCGCCTCGTGCGTGCGCGCGAGGCGGTTGCGATCGCGAAGGTCTCCGGGGCGGTCGGCACCTACAGCAACATCGACCCGGCGATCGAGCAGCATGTCGCGCGCGAACTGGGGCTGCGGCCCGCCGACGTCGCGACGCAGGTCGTGTTGCGCGACGGCATCAGCGAATGGGTCTCCGCGCTGGCGGTTGTCGCCACGGTGTGTGACGCCATCGCCCTCGAGGTGCGGCACTGCCAGCGGACTGAGGTACGCGAGCTGGAGGAGCCATTCGGGTCGGGCCAGAAGGGCTCGAGCGCGATGCCACACAAGCGGAACCCGATCCTGTGCGAGCGCATCTGCGGACTTGCACGCGTCGTCCGCGCTCAGGTCGTCCCGGTGCTCGAAGGCATCCCGCTGTGGCATGAGCGAGACATCTCCCACTCGTCCGTCGAGCGGATCGCGCTGCCCGACGCAGCGATCGGCACCGACTATCTGCTGCATCTCACGAGTCGCTTGGTCAACGGCCTGGTCGTCAACACGAGTCGGATGCGCGCCAACCTCGACGCGACCGGCGGGCTGATTTATTCGAGCACCGTGCTTCTCGCGCTTGTCGAGTCCGGCCTGTCGCGCGAGGACGCCTACGCCCTGACGCAGGCCGCGGCGATGGAGACCTGGCAGTCCGGCGTGCCGTTCCGCGAGACGTTGCGCAAGCACGCGGCCGACGCGGGGCAGGTACTGGACGAAGCGGGTCTCGACGAGGTCTGCCGACCGGAGCGGTACGTCGAGCGACTGGCCGGAGTTTTCCAGCGGCTCGAGGCCTTGTCGTGACCCTCGCCGGTCTTGCCGATCGGCGCGTGCATTCAGGCAAAGTCCGCGATCTTTATGCCATCGGTGACGATCTTCTGCTCGTCGCCAGTGACCGCATCAGTGCCTTCGACTACATCCTCGACACGACGATCCCCGACAAGGGCGCGATCCTCACCCAGTTGTCGTTGTGGTGGTTCGAGCGACTGGAGGACGTCGTACCGAACCACGTCATCACCGCGGACGTTGACGACTATCCAGCCGAACTGGCACCGATGGCGGACGCGTTGCGCGGCCGGTCGATGCTCTGCCGGCGGTTGGACATGGTGCCGGTCGAGTGCGTTGCGCGTGGCTATCTGACCGGTGGTGGCTTCAAGGATTACGTCGCCGGCGGCGCGGTGAGCGGCATCTCGTTACCGGCCGGTCTCGAGGACGGGAGTCGCCTGCCGGACCCGATCTTCACGCCGACGACGAAGGCCCCGGTCGGTCAGCACGACGAAGCCATGACGTACGACGACGTCACCGAGGCGGTCGGTGCGGAGCTGGCCGCGAACCTGCATGACGTGACGCTCGCGGTTTACGAGCGAGGCGCAGAGCTTGCCGAGAAGGCCGGGATCATCCTCGCGGACACCAAGGTGGAGTTGGGTTACGACGCAGCGGGTGTGTTGACGCTGGGCGACGAGGTGCTCACGCCGGACTCGTCGCGGTTCTGGCCGGCCGATCAGTGGATCCCTGGCCAGCAGCAACCGTCATACGACAAGCAGTATGTGCGTGACTGGCTCTTGCACGACTCCGGCTGGGATCGGCAGTCGCCTCCGCCGCCGCTGCCGGGCGACGTCGTCGAGCGGACAAGGGCGAAGTACGTCGAGGCCTACGAGCGGCTCACCGGCCGGACCTTCGCTTAGGGTTTGGGCATGGCCACCGTCGTCGTCGATGTGATGCTCAAGCCGGAGATTCTCGATCCGCAGGGCCAAGCCATCGTGCGTGCGCTGCCGAGCCTCGGCTTCGACGAAGTCACAAGCGTCCGGCAGGGCAAGCACTTTGAGCTCGAGATATCGGGCGAGGAGGCCCAGGCAGTGGCCGAGAAGGTGGCGTCCACGCTGCTCGCCAATCCCGTCATCGAAGATTTCACCGTCCGAGTCGTCTAGCGATTTCCATACGTCCTCGGCGCGTTAAACATCTGGCCGCAACGGGGATGAAACGGGCCGAGGGAGGCCCTGTCGGTGGAGATCAAGTTCACGCTGCAACTGCCGCGCGACGCGCTGAGCGTGCCGGTGGTCCGACGCGTGCTCAATAGCTCGATGCGCACTCTCGGCGTGGCCGAAGACTGCGTGACCGACATCGAGCTCGCACTCACCGAGGCATGCACCAACGTGCTCGATCACGCGGCTCAGGGTGACGAATATGAGGTCGTCGCGGGCTTGGATGACACGGGCTGTGTCATCGATGTGATCGACACCGGCCGCGGTTTTGACGCTGACCAGCTCGGTCATGCCGACGCCGCACCGTCGGCGGAGGAGGGCCGCGGCATCCAACTGATTCGCGCCCTCGTGGACCGGGTGCACTTCAAGTCCCGGCCGGAGAAGGGCATGATCGTGCATCTCGAGAAGGAACTCGTCTACGAGGACGGTTCGCCGCTGCAGCGGCTGGCCGACCGTACGCAGACGGATGCCGACTTCGATCTGGAAGCCGCCGAAGGTGCGTTGCGCGACCGGGACAAGCTGCTGGAGGGTTAAGCGCCTGGGCCTGTCGCGACCACAACATTCGGCTAACCGGGATCGCAACTTCAGGGACCGCTAGTGGTTCCCAATGACCCGTCTGGGCCATTTCTCGACAAATTTGTTGATTCGGCAATAGGCATCGCCCATTGCTTCGTAAGGCTGACGCCACGGCCTCCAGAGCAGGTCGTGGCGAGCGTTGATCCGATCGGAATTGGTCGCCTCGGGGGCCGGTCGGGGAGCGAATGGCGAAACCGGCGCCGTCATCCCACACGGGGAGTACATGCATGCGCAAGGTAAGCAAGATCAGTCTGTCGCTGATCGCCGGCGCCGCGACCGCGGTCGCGATCGCCGGCCCCGCCGCGGCAGGCGCGAACCCGACGCCGAAAACCACCGGTAGCGTCACAGCTTCTGTGTCCGGATACCCACATCAGCAGTTCTTGTCCTACGACGCGTTCCAAACGACACCGGCAAAGGGCAACGTCAGCTACAGCAACTTCGACTACCCGGCGGCCGGTAGCGGAGTCTGGGTTCCCGATTTGTTCAACATGGGATTCGCTGTCGGTACGGACCCAACGACTCAGGCGACTTACACCCAGAACGTGACATCGTGGAACCCGACGGGCCAGACCTCAGTCGCGTTCACTGGTACCGGCTCTTGCGGTTGCGGATGGAACTCGACCTTCTCCGGCACGCTCGGCGATGGCGCGTTCACTCTTGCAATGACTGAAATCAACGCCAGCAACCCAAGCGAGACCTACGTGTTGACTGCGACCGGTTCAGTTGCTTCCGCTGGCTCGGTGGCGGGCACTTGGTCCGACAACTACGCAGGCGGTCGCACGGGCTCCTTCACGATTGCAAGCGTCGGGCACGAGATCTTGCACTACGTGGCTCCGGTCGCGCACGCCAGCGTTTCCGGCAAGGACGCCTACTTCGACTACGTCATCCCGGCCGGCGTCCCGGGGCTTGGCGGCCTAGCTGTCTTCTTCCACGTTCAAGACGGCGGGTCGTCGGGTGCCGGGAACGACACGGTCGAGTTCGGAACCACCAACTCGATGGGACCCTTCCCGAACAAGATGACCGTCACGGGCGGCAACCTCACCGTATTCAGCTGACACCAGGCGAAGCGAGGGGCTGCGGAGCGCCGCGGCCCCTCGCTCGGTCCCCGCAAAGGTAGTCTGGAGGCACCGCCGGAACCGCCTCAGGGAGCCCGATTCGCGTGACTGCCCGCATCGGTGTCGTGACCTTTCCGGGCTCGCTCGATGATCGTGATGCCCTCCGCGCCGTCCAGGTGGCCGGCGGCGAGCCCGTGGCCCTTTGGCATGGCGATCACGACCTGAAGAAGGTCGACGCGGTCGTCCTCCCAGGTGGCTTCTCGTATGGCGACTACCTGCGTTGCGGTGCCATCGCTCGCTTCGCAGCCGTCATGACCGAAGTCATCGCGGCGGCCAACAGAGGACTGCCGGTCCTCGGCATTTGCAACGGCTTTCAGGTCCTCTGCGAATCGCATCTGCTGCCCGGCGCGCTCATCCGCAATTCCGGGTTGCACTTCACGTGTGTCGACCAGCGCCTGCGGGTCGAGTCGACAACGACCTCCTGGACCGCGGAGTACGCCGCCGGTAGCGAGATCGTCATCCCGGTCAAGAACGGCGAAGGACAGTACGTCGCCGACGACCGCACGCTCGACGAGCTCGAGGCAGAGGGCCGGGTGGTGTTTCGCTACATCGGGGCGAATCCCAACGGGAGCCGTCGCGACATCGCGGGGATCTGCAACGAGACGCGCAATGTCGTCGGGCTCATGCCGCACCCGGAGCACGCCATCGATGCGTTAACCGGGCCGGGGACTGACGGTCTCGGCATGTTCGTCTCGGCTCTCAAGGCACTGGTCGCGCAGTGACCTACGAGACCGTCGAACACGCTCAACAGCACCCCGAGCTCGAGCAGCCCTACGCCGAGCTCGGACTGAAAGACGACGAATACGAACGCATCACGTCGATCCTCGGCCGTCGGCCGACGGACACCGAGCTCGCGATGTATTCGGTCATGTGGAGCGAGCACTGCTCCTACAAGTCCTCGAAGGTGCATCTGCGTCAGTTCGGCAGCAAGGCGCCGGCGACTCCCAGTCATGGTGTCGGAGCGCTTCTCGTCGGTATGGGCGAGAACGCCGGCGTGGTCGATGTCGGTGATGGCTTCGCGGTCACGTTCAAGGTCGAGAGCCACAACCACCCGTCATACGTCGAGCCCTACCAAGGCGCCGCCACCGGTGTGGGCGGGATCGTGCGCGACATCCTCACCATGGGCGCGCGGCCGATCGCGGTCATGGATTCGCTCCGCTTCGGTGCAGTCGACAACCCTGACACCAAACGTCTCGTCGGCGGCGTTGTCGCCGGTGTAGGCGGCTACGGCAACTGTCTTGGTTTGCCCAACATCGGCGGCGAGGTCGCGTTCGACCCGACTTACAACGGCAACCCGCTCGTCAACGCGTTGTGCGTTGGTGTCATGCCGACGGATCGCATCCAGCTTGCGCGCGCCGAGGGTGCCGGCAACCAGGTCGTGCTGTTCGGCGCCAAGACCGGCCGCGACGGCATCGGTGGTGTCTCCGTTCTCGCAAGTGCGACGTTCGACGAGACGAGTTCGGCGAAGCGACCCAGTGTCCAGGTCGGTGATCCGTTCACCGAGAAGATCCTCATCGAGTGTTGCCTCGAGCTCTTCGACCGCGGGCTCGTGACCGGCATCCAGGACTTGGGTGGCGCCGGGTTGTCCTGTGCCACCAGCGAAACCGCCTCCCATGGCGGGAGCGGGATGCGCATTGCCCTCGACCGCGTGCCGTTGCGCGAGCCGTCGATGTCGCCGCTCGAGGTCATCACCAGCGAGTCCCAGGAGCGCATGCTCGCGATTGTCCAGCCCGACGACGTCGCGGAAGTCCTCGCGACCTGCGAGCGCTGGGGCGTGCTTGCCACCGTCATCGGGGAAGTCACCGGAGACGATGACGATCGAGTCGGGCGGCTGGTGATCACGTGGCACGGCGACGTCGTCGTCGACGTTCCACCCGCATCGCTGGCAGACGAAGGCCCGGTCTACGAACGACCGATCCAGCAACCGCGCGAGCAGGTCGCGCTGCAGGCGGACAGCTCAGCGCGGCTATCGCGGCCCTCGAGTGGTCACGACCTGCGCGAAACGGTGCTGCGACTCGCGGCGTCCCCCAACCTGTGCAGCCGACGCTGGGTCACCGAGCAGTACGACCGCTACGTCCTCGGTGCCACGGTCTTGGCGATGCCCCACGACGCGGGCGCCGTACGACTCGACGACCGGCACGCCCGCGGCATCGCACTGGCCCTCGACGGCAACGGGCGCTTCGCCCGGCTCGATCCATATGCCGGTGCGCAACTCGCCCTCGCGGAGTCCTATCGCAATGTCTCGATGGCCGGTGCACGACCGGTCGCAGTCACCAACTGCCTCAACTTCGGCTCACCCGAAGACCCGGAAGTCATGTGGCAGTTCGCGGAAGCCACTCGCGGTCTCGCCGACGGCTGCCTCGCACTCGGCATCCCGGTCACTGGCGGCAACGTCAGCTTCTACAACCAGACTGGCGCGACTGCCATTAACCCGACGCCGGTCGTCGGTGTGCTCGGCGTGCTCGAGGACGTGACGCGGCGGATTCCCAGCGGTTTCCGCAGCGAAGGCGACGTCATTCTCGTTGTCGGTGACCCGGCCGACGAGCTGGACGGTTCCGAGTGGGCGTGGACTATCCACGGCCATCTCGGCGGGACGCCGCCCACCCCTCGCCTGGACGCCGAACGACGGCTGAGTGAGTTCATGCAACGCGCGGCGGAAGAAAGTCTGATCAACTCCGCCCACGACGTTTCTGACGGCGGGCTCGCTCATGCCTTGGTAGAAGCGAGCGTGATGCACGGAATCGGTGCCCAGGTGGGCATTGCGGGCGATCCGTTCGTGGCGTTGTTCACCGAGACGACGGCGCGCGCCGTCATTACCTGCGCAGACGCTGATGTCGATCGTGTGCTTACGTTGCTGGCCGAGGCGGACCTCGGAGTCGCGCGGCTGGGTCGATGCGGCGGCGCCGAGCTCGGTGTCGACGGACTGTTCAGCCTGCCGATACACGAACTACGGACGGCGTACGACGCAACGTTGCCGACACTGTTCGGCTGATCGTTGCCACTTCGTTTCGACTTCGACACCGTCAGGCGCGGCGTGGTCGGGCAACTGCAGCATGTCGACGCGGTTGTCACCGCGATGTCAGTCGAAGAGTTCACTCAGACCACTCGGCTGAATGGCTGGCGCGTGGCGGAGCTAGTGGCGCACATAGGCCAGCCGCAGCTTGTCGGGCTGCTCAGCGCCCCCTCTGCGGCGACGAGCCAGATCGATGTTCTGGGGTGGGCAGCCGGTTGCGGGCCGGCTGCGGCCGACATCGATGAGCGAGCCCGGGGGATGACCGATGAGGCCCCGCCTGCGGAACTACGGACCCTAGTGCACGAGACGCGCCTGGATGTTGTGATCGCTCTGAAAGAGCTGGACCCGGACTTCATTGCGCCCGCGCGATTCGGAGCGATGCCCATCGCGGACTATCTGGCGACTCGCTGCGTCGAACTGACGGTGCATTCGCTCGATCTCAGCGATGCGCTCGGCGTTCCCATCGGGCTCGACCCGGATGCGACGGCGGTCGCCGTACGACTGTTGGCACATGTGTTGACCAAGAGTGCGCCCGGTCGGTCCGTGGAAGTGAGGGTTCCGCCGTACGCCGCGGTCCAGGCCATCGAGGGGCCCCGGCACACGCGCGGTACCCCGCCGAACGTCGTTGAGACCGATGCTGCGACGTGGTTGGAGATAGCAACCGGACGAGTGTCATGGTCTGACGCGGTTTCCGCCGGTCGCATCAGCGCGAGCGGGGAGCGAGCGGAGCTGTCGCAGCACCTACCGCTGTTGAGCTGAGGTCAGTCCGCGCGGTGATCACGCCGCGGATGGTTACGCAGGTGCATGACCTGGGTGTCCTGGTCGAGTGCCGCCGCGGCCAATTTTTCTGCGTCCTCGTCATCGACGAACAGGGTCACGGACCACACGTCGTGGCCGGCGTCAGACACATCGACGTTGTGTACGCGAACGCCACGTTGCTCGGCGCGTGAGCGGATCAGATACTCCGCCTGGTCGCGGCTGCGTGCGGCGACCGTCAATGGTCCGAGCTCCTGCACGCTTTCAACATACGAGGAGAGGCCGGGCGGCGGGTACCGCCCGGCCTCTTGATCCCAACGGCGAAGGTCAGGTCACTTGCCGCCGGGCGTCACGCTGTTGCAGAAGTCCGCGACGGTCTCGTTCTGGGCGCTCGCTGCGGCCTCGAGTGCGGCGAACGGCGGCGCCGAGTGCTTGTGGTCCTGGCCGGTCTGGCTGCCGGAGAAGTAGGCCTGGCAGAGGCCGAAGTCGTTGTGGCCGTTCGGGCCAGGAGCGGCGAACGCCAGGCCGGCGCCGCCGGCGACGACAGCGGCGATCGTGGCGCTGATGACGAGACGCTTCATGGGTCGACTCCTCTAGCGGTCTTCTCCGCGATGCAGGGAAGTCGTCGCGGAGTACGCCGTTCGGCGTGGTGTTGCTGCTCCTAACGGCCCAGCGCCCGAGGCGGTTACGGCCGGGTGAACAACATCCCGGTTTGTAACGGTGATGCCGATCCGGACGGTTGAAAGCGTGAGGGGTCGCGCGCTCGGCTCGGTCCTCGCCCGGGCAGGAGGAAGGAGGCTGGCCGCGAAGTTTGTCCTTGAAGAATCCCGACTGTCGCCTCCCAGCCCCATATCCCGGAGCACTCATGCGTGCCGTGGTCACCGGAGGAGCCGGTTTCCTCGGCTCCCACCTCTGCGAACAACTTCTTGACGATGGTCACGAGGTGCTCGCTCTCGACAACTTCCTGACCGGCACCGCCGACAATCTCGAGCATCTGCTCGGCCGTCCCGGCTTCACGCTTCGCCGGGTTGATCTCACGGATTTCGTCCACGTCACGGGTCCCGTTGACCACGTCCTGCACTTCGCGAGCCCAGCCAGCCCGATCGACTATCTCCAGCTGCCGATCGAGACGCTGAAGGTCGGCTCGATCGGCACGCTGCACGCGCTTGGGCTGGCCAAGGAGAAGGGCGCGCGGTTCCTGCTGGCGTCAACGAGCGAGACGTACGGCGACCCGCAGGTCCATCCGCAGCCGGAGAGCTACTGGGGTCACGTCAATCCCGTGGGTCCGCGGGGCGTCTACGACGAGGCAAAGCGATACGCCGAGGCCTTGACGATGGCGTACCGGCGGACGCACGGCATGGACACCGCGATCGTCCGCATCTTCAACACCTACGGGCCACGGATGCGTCCGAATGACGGCCGGGCGATTCCCACGTTCGTCCGCCAGGCATTGAGCGGCGAGCCGATCACCGTCGCGGGCGATGGCAGCCAGACAAGGTCGGTGTGTTACGTGAGCGACCTTGTCGACGGGATCCTCCGGCTGCTGCGCAGCGACCTTGCCGGTCCGGTCAACATCGGCAACCCCTACGAGCTGTCAATCCTCGAGCTGGCAGAGCGCATCCGAGAACTCGCGAAGAGCGAGAGCGAAATCGTGTTCGTGCCGCGGCCGGAGGACGACCCGTGCGTCCGACAGCCGGACATCACGGTTGCGCGTCGCGAGCTGGGCTGGGAGCCGGTCGTGCCGCTGGCCGAGGGCCTCGAGCGCACCATCGAGTCGTTCCGGCCCCATCCGGATGTCGCGGCCATTTGAGCAAGTGGACGGCATGAAACTCCTGGTGACCGGCGGGGCCGGCTTCATCGGCTCGCACCTCGTCGATCGACTGGTCGCGTCGGGTGCGCAGGTCTGCGTGGTCGACGACTTGTCAACGGGTCGACGGGACAACGTCGCAGCCGCCGAGTCGACCGGACGTTGCCGGTTCGTCGAGCTCGACATCACCGAGGCGGCCTTCGTTGCGCTTGTTGCCGAGACTCAACCCGACGTCGTCGTACACCTCGCTGCTCAGATGGACGTCCGAAAGAGCGTCGCCGATCCGCTGGCCGATACGAGGACGAACGTGCTTGGCACGGTGAATGTTCTGGCCGCCGCTGTCGGCGCCGGAGTCCGGAAGGTGGTCTTCGCCAGCAGTGGCGGGACGGTCTACGGCGAGCCCGACGAGCTTCCGGTGCGCGAGGACGCGCCGATACGACCCGCCTCGCCGTACGGCGCAGCGAAGGTCGCGGGCGAGACATATCTGGCCGCCTTCCAGCGTCTTCACGGCGTCGCCACGACGTCGCTTCGGTTGGGTAATGTCTACGGTCCGCGCCAGGATCCACATGGTGAGGCCGGGGTCGTCGCCATCTTCGGGCGCGCGCTCGGCGAGGGGCGGCGGGCGATCATCTTCGGCGACGGGACATCCTCACGGGACTACATCTACGTCGAAGACGTCGTCGAGGCGTTCCTCGCCTGCCTTGATGCTCGCACGGACGGGCGCGTCTTCAACGTCGGCAGCGGGCAGGAGACGACGATCGGCGCGCTGCATGCGTTAGTCGCCAAAGCGTATGGCCGGTCGGACGAGGCCCGGCACGAGCCGCCTCGGCTCGGGGAGCTGCAGCACATCACGCTGGACTCCGCCGCGCTCACCACGGCCACCGGATGGATGCCACGAGTCACCCTTGAGAACGGGTTGGCCCTTACGGTCGAGTGGATCACCGCGGCGCACACGGATGCGGCCTCCGAGGCCTGCGAGGCACAAGCGGGGTGAGCACCATCGAGTTGCGGGTCACGGTGGTCGACCCCGAACTTGCTGCGACGACCGGCATGTGGGGTGACGGCACCGGCGGATGGCTCGCTCCTGCTGCCGCCTGGGTAGGACGGTTGGCTGCGCTGGGAGTGCCGTACGACGTCCGGCCGAGCCTGTCCGAGCCGGTGAACTGGCTCGTTGTCGATCCGACCGGAACGGCCGGCGACGTGGCGGGAGATCGGATCATCGTCGGTGCGCCACCGGCCACGGCCGAGCAGACCGTCGAGCTGCTCGTCGAGAACCTGGGTGCGCTCGTCCTTCCCGATCTGCGCAACGTCCTCGTGTTGCGTCTCGATGACCCAGGGGCAGCGGTGAAAGAGCACCTGAGTAGTTGGGCACACGCGCCCGTCGGCGCCGAAGGCTGGTCCGCGCTCTGGGAGGCGGTCGACGGGTTCGGCAGGCTGTCAGTGTTCTGTTGCCCCGGCTATGTCCGCGACGACGGCTCGGTGGTCTCGTCGCGGGACGTTCTGCCCGAGGAATGGGCCAGCCTCGATGAGGGAGTCCGTCGCGGACTCACCGACTTCGAATGCCACGGCTACACGCACATGCATCCCGACACTGAGCGCTGGTCCCGCGCAGGCGACCGTTCTAACGACGAAGACTGGTTTCGGGAGCTCTGGCCACCAAAGCAGCCGGACGAGCCGCAGGTGCACGAGCAGGAGCAACGGCTGCGGGCCTGGCAGGCGGCGACCGGTCATGACGGCACCTCTCTAGTGGCACCCGGAGAGCGCTGGGGCCTCAACACGCTGGCCGCGGCTCGCAACTGTGGATTCCGCCTGTTCAACTCGTGGGGGATCTGCTTCCTGGACCGCGATGTCCCGACCTGGAGCGTTGGAATCGGCTCGCCGTATCTCGACGCCCCCGATCCCGCGTTGTTCGCTGAGGGCCTGCCGCAAGTCGGCTATTGGCACGATCGCGACATGGCAGTCAACGGTCCGACATGGATCGGTGAGCAGCTGTCCGCATGGCGCGACTGCGGCGTGACGAGGACGATGTCCTTCGCCGACCTCGCTGCGGCCTACGAACCGATCGATGCCGCCCTGGTCGATGGGCAGGTCCTGGTTCGCTCCGCGCCCGACGTTCGACTTCGGGTCATCCGGTCATGACGCACCCGCTAGCGGTATGCGTCCCCGTTGTCGGGTCGCCGTCCGAGACATTCATCCGCCGTCACGTCGATGACCTCCTGCCCAACGGGACTGTCGTCATCGCTCGCCGAGCAGCGGCGCCGGACCCGGCGAACTGGCGCAGTGACGCACCGACCTTGTGGCTGGATGACCTCTGCGACGACTGGGGCGGTGTGCGCGAGCAGACGGCCGTGGCTGAGTTCCTCGCAGCGCATGGTGTGGGGGCCGTGCTGCTGGAGTACTTGGACATTTGGTTGCCGTTTCTGCCCACCTTCGTCGAGTCACGTGTGCGCTGTCTTGCGCATGCGCACGGCTACGACGTGTCGATGCGGTTGCGGGATGAGTACTGGCGAGCCGCTTACCGCGCCTACGACAGCATCGATGGTGTCGTCACGATGTCGAACCTCAGCCGGGACCGACTCGTGGCCCTCGGCTTGAACGGTGAACGAGTCCACGTCGTTCCGTACGGCGTCGAAAGCCAACCGTGTCGGACCGACGTTGCCGTTCACGGACAGCTGCATGTTCTCCTCGCCGGGCGTCTCGTGGCCAAGAAGAATCCACTGGCGACGTTGGAAGCATGCGCGCGTGCCGCGCGCGACGGAGCTGACATAAGCGTCACAGTCATCGGGGCGGGACCGCTCATGGACGCGGTTGCCGCGAAGGCAGCCGAGTTGCCGATACCGGTCGTGATCCGTGGCGCAGCCCCACATAGCGGGGTGCTGGCGGCAATGCGCGACGCTGATGTGTTCTGCCAGCACAGCGTCGTCGACCCCGCGACCGGTGATGAGGAGGGCGTTCCGGTGGCCATCCTCGAGGCGATGGCGCATGGCTTGCCGGTCGTCAGCACGCGGCACGCCGGCATTCCAGAGGCCGTGCTCAACGGTGTGACCGGCCTGTTAGTGGATGAAGGTGATGTAGCCGGGATGGCCGAGCACTTGTGCGTGCTTTCCGCCGATGTGGAGCTCCGGCACCGACTGGGTGCGGCCGCCCGCGAGAGAATTCAGGCGGAGTTCTCCTGGGCCCGAGAACGCGATGCGCTGCGGCAATTGCTACGCGTGGACCGAGACGAGCGATGTGCAAGCGAGGAGACGGTGGCGTGACCTGGCTCGACGGCACGCTGCCTCGCAACGTGCGGCTCGGCGACAACACTGTCATCACCGGTCCGGACGCGTTCAAGCGTTTCCACACGCAACAGGACCCAGGACTGGTCATCGGCGCGAACTGCACCATGGACCTCACACACTTCTCGTTCCAGCCAGACGGTCTGGTCGAGATCGGCGACTGGTGTGTCTTCGCCAGCGTCGTTCTGATGTGTGAAGAGCGCATCACGATCGGCAATCACGTCGCCATCGGTTGGAACTCCTACGTGATGGACTCCGACTTCCATCCCATGGAGCCGGTGCAGCGTCTTGCGGACGCGTTGGCCTGCTCGCCGCTCGGCGTCGCTGCCGGATTGGAACGACCGGCAATACCGACCAAGCCTGTCGTGATCGAGGACGACGTGTGGATCGGACCCGGCTGCATGATCTTCAAGGGCGTACGAATCGGCGCCGGGTCGTTCATCGAGCCGGGATCGATTCTCACGACCGACGTCCCACCGCGATCGCGGGTTGTCGGTAATCCTGCACAGGTCGTAGGAAGCGTCTGAATGGCGCTGCCGAGGCGACTGCCGTGGGACTGGTACGACGGACTCGTCCCCGAGTCAGCGATCCTCGACGACGAATGTCACGTCGAGTCGAGCTATCAATTCTTGCTTGACCGCAGCCAGCCGCCGCACGGCGTGCGTGTCCACCGTGGCGCAAGCGTCCATGGGCTCACGGCATTCGACTTAGGTCCGCACGGAGTGCTCACCTTCGGCGCGTTCTCCATCACGAACGGCGCACAGTTCATCTGCGACGACGAGATCACGATCGGCAGCGGCTCGATGGTGGGCTGGAACACAGTGGTCATGGACAGCCGCCGAGTGCCGGTGGATCCCGACGCCCGACGCGCCGTGTTGGAGCGCGTTCCAGTTGCGGAGCCGAGGCGCCTGCTCGGTGAGGTCGAGACGGCGCCCGTCCGCATCGGCAGCAACGCGTACATCGGTTTCGACGTCATGGTGATGCCCGGCGTGACCGTCGGCGACGGTGCTGTCGTCGGCTCGCGCTCCGTCGTCTGGAATGACGTCGAGCCACACACGGTGGTCGTCGGCAACCCGGCTCGGATCGTTCGTCGGCTCAGCGCGGATCCAGCTGCCCTCGTCCCCACACCCGATGGCCCGAGAGCGTACGACGAGGTGCTGAGCAGGGGGCTGGACGCCGGTGGCGAATTCTTACCCCGGACGTGAGACCCATGGGGGATCGATGAGCACCGCCGGCATCGCCACACCCGCGCAAGCCGCACCGCCTGTCCGCTGGCGAACGCGGCTGTCCGACCTGCGCGTCTCGCCGGCTCAGCGCGCCGCCGCTCTCGAGGTGCTCGACTCGGGCTGGCTGTCGATGGGCCCGCGGACGGCCGCCTTCGAGCGCGCCTTTGCCGATGCCGCCAACGTCGACCATGCCTTCGCCGTGGCCAACGGCACGGCCGCACTGCTCGTCGCGCTCAAAGCCGTTGGTGTCTCGCCGGGCGACGAGGTCATCGTCCCTTCGCTGACCTTTGTGGCCGACGCAAGCGTTGTTCGGCAGCTTGGCGCGACGCCGGTGCTCGCCGACATCACCTCGGTCGACCGGCCGCTGGTCGACGCCGACGACGTCCTTCGTGCAGTCACGCCGCGAACCCGCGCTGTCATCGTCGTGCATTACGCCGGCGTTCGCATGGATGTGACGCCGCTTCTCGGTCGTGGCTTCTCCGTGGTCGAGGATGCCGCCCACGCGATCGGTCCGATCGCTGACGATGGCGGATGGATCCCGCTCCTCGGTGACGCGGCGGCGTACTCCTTCTTCGCCAACAAGAACCTTCCTCTCGGCGAAGGCGGCATGGTGACGACAAGAGATCACATGCTCGGCGAAAGGATCCGGCTGCTGCGAAGCCATGCGATGACAAGCGGCACCTGGGACCGACATCGTGGACACGCCACCGACTACGACGTGGTCGATGTGGGAGTCAACGCACGGCTCACCGAGGTCCAGGCCGCGATGGGCGAGGTGGGGCTGGCGGACCTGCCCGTACACAACACCGTACGTCGGCGACTTCTGCGGACGTATGCCGATGCCTTTGCCGGGTCAGGAGTTCGGATGGCGTTGGCAGACGAGGCATCGACGACCGGTCACATCGCAGTCGCGGTTCTGCCGGAACCAGGCAGTCGACCAAGGATTCGCGCCGCTCTCATGGACTACCGGATTCAGTCGTCGTTCCATTACCCGCCGATTCATGCCATGACGGCCTACCGCGACCTGCCGTCACGACCACTGCCGCATACGAAGGAGGCGGCGGACCGGTTCGTGACGCTGCCCCTGCATCCATACCTGACGGATAGCGAGGTCCACGAGGTGGTTTCGGTGGTCACCGCTGCGCTCTGAGGTCGACGCGCAGATCGAACAAGATCAGAGCACGGCTCTCTTGGAGGCACCGATAACGCGCGCGGACATGGGCAGCGAACCCCGTGTAGTGCCCCAGCCACCAGAAGCTGGGCCATCCGATGCAGAGGTGCGTGGCACCCTCCGCGCGCAGCCGCTCCAATTCGGCGATCGCGGTTGCGTCGTGTTGCATCGCCTGCCGTTCACGACGACACCGCATGTCTGCCATGCACCGGGCGCGTATACGCAGCGGGTCCAATGCATGACGCAGCTTTGCACGTTCCCGGCGGTACACCGAGGTCTCAGCGAAGTCACCCGCAAAGTGCACGATCGCCGGGCTGACTGTGTGGCCCTCCTTGACGAACCGGCACCGTCCGCTGAAGACGTCCATGTCGAGGGCGCCTTCGATACCGATGGGTGTGCGCATGGCCGTACCCCCGTCATCGACAGCAGCGATCCCATGCGTCGCGAGCGCGATAGCCAGCAATGGTTCGTCACTCGCGCCGCCCCGGAACGCACGCAATCCGAGTTCGTCGTATCTCCGGATGAGCGAACGTGCGTACTCAAAGACAGCCGCTGCCGTGGCGCTTCGCCGGAAGTAGTACAGGCCGCCGTTGAACTTCGGCACGGATGTCACGCCGAGAAGCGCGCACATCTCCCCGACGTCCATGAACCATCGTCCAGTTCTGATCGCTCGGCCGACGACACCGATCGGGGTGAATACTCGTAGAGCGCGAGCTTCTGGGCGACGCCGCTGCCACGCTCCGGCCGAAGCGGGACGACTGACGTGAAGAGGTGTGCAAGCTCGCGGTCGCTGGAGTCGGTAACGACCGCTCGAGGCGTGTCCGGAGAGTGGAGCTGAAGCGAGCGGCCGAGGGTCTTCGCCATCTCGATGTAACGCGCCGGCCCGAACGCCATGGTCAGTACGCCGCGCGAGGCCACGGCAACCTCCCCCGTGTCGTCTTCTGAGACGCAAACTACCCGCCGCTGGCTGGCTACTCGGTCGCCCAGCCGGTGATTGCAGCGGCGACGGCGCTGGCGGAATGGTTGTCCAGGACCAATTGCCGGCCCGCCTGACCGAACCCGTCGGTGGTCGTGCGGTCGTGCAGTGCCTCCGTCAAGGCCGCTGCGAGCGCCGCCTGGTCTCTTGGCGGAACCAGCCAGCCGGTCTCGCCGGCTCGGATCACTTCGGGGACTCCGCCAACGGCGGTAGCGACCACCGCGCGTGCGCATGCGAAGGCCTCAAGCACAGCGGTCGGTTGACCTTCCTGGTTGCTCGACAGAGCGACGACGTCAGCCGCGGCATACCACTGCGTCAACTGCTCAGGAGTCTGCCAGCCGACGAGGTGAAGACCGGCAGATCCTTTGTTCTCAAGCGTCTTGCGCTCACTTCCGTCTCCGGTGAGCACAAGATCGGCATGGGCGTCGGCGCAGGCGTCGACGAGCAGCGGGAGGTTCTTCACGGGGTGTAAACGCGTTGCGGAGAAGACCAGCCGCCGGTCCATCGGGATACCGAGTGCCGCCCGCGCCGTCGCACGATCACCCGGAACGAAGATGTCCGTGCGCACCGGGACGGGCCATACCGACACACGATCGTGGCCGAGGTCGCGCAGTCGGTTTGCTTCTCGCTCGTGCACGGCCAGCAGTCGGTGCGCGCGCCCACGCGTCCATCGCTTCCATGCCGCGGTCGAGGGCCGGGCTGACGCTCCGGTGTCGAGACCGACAACCCGCACCCCTGCGAGCGACAACAGCGGCGCCGCCACATCGAACCGCAGCGTTTCGTAGTCCTGAGTGACGACCGCATCCGGCCGCAGCCCGATCAACGTCCGGAGCAACCGGAGCGACAGGGTCGAGATTACCGGCGCGATCGGCCACAAGCGCTGGGTCTGCTCCCACCACCGGTGCCCCCAGACAGCTTGCCGGAACAGCCGGTAGCCGGCCGTCGCGGGCACGAAGTGCACCGTGGCGCCGGAGGGCTCCTGGCAGGCCGTCAGCGCAGATCCGCGGGTCAGGTAGAGGAGATGGACATCGACTCCGCCGGTCACGAGAGCGCTTGCGAGCGAGATGGACCATTCCCGGTCGTATGACGCGAGGTACTCCTCACGAGTCAACCCGAGCGGCGCGTACCAGTCCTCGAATGTGTCCGGCCAGAGCAGGAACGCCAGCCTGGTCATGGCAAGGCGACGTCCGCTGCTTGCAGAAGATCGGCCAGGACGATGTCCGCGGCGAACTCCGTTTCGGTCAGCCGACGCGCGGCGTCGCCGTGCAGTTGCGGATCCGCTTCGACCGAGGCGATTGCCCGCGCCGCACTGTCAAGATCCGTGAAGGGCAAGACGCCGAGACCAGTAGTCAGCCAGTCGAAGCCTGTGTCAGAGCAGACCACTGGGCGACCACTGGCGGCATACATCAACGTGCGGTCGTTGAACGCTCCCGTTCGGGCCTTGACGTAGGCCTGTTTTGTCACGCCGAGTTCGCCGCGGCTGCGCTGCACGTAGTCGACGAACAGGTCAGGCGATCGCGTCACCGGCACCGGGTCGATGATTCGCCAGCCGCGTTTCGTGAGTTGGCCCTTGGGGCCTTCACCGGACAGCGCGATCTCGAGCTGAACATCGCCGACCGCGGAAGGCAGGTCACCGAGCTGCATGTAGGCGACGTCTTTTTGCCGGTATTCCTCGAGATCCCACCAGGCGGCGCCGTACGACGACCAGGACGTGACGGATGTCCACGCCCCGGCCGGCACCGGCGTCACGTCGATGGAGGCGAGATGTACGGGGGGTCGGGTCGGCAACCAGACGCGTCCGGCGGTCGGGATCGCGGACCGACCGGCCGCCACGTTGACGGCGTACGTCGCAAGCGTGTCGTGGGCGTTCGCGAGGGCCGCCATTCCTTCGTCGCCGTCGGCGAGCCGGAACTGAGTGAATGGCGCGTCGGTGTCGACGAGAATTCGCCGCTTCGCTTTGCCGAACTCATCTGTCCAGCACGATCCACCGACGTTGATCAGCACCGCCGCGTCGTCCAGCGTTGCCAGCGCCTCGTCATAGCTCATCCCGCAGCCGCCTGCGGTCAGGGCTGGATCGGCGTACCACCAGCGCATGCCGGACAGCACCTGCTCGGCGTAGCGCGCGCCGTAACCGGGGTCGTCGGTCATCCGGCCGGCTTCGACGTCGTAGCACGTCGGTTGCGGCCCGGCGGCTTCCATGAAGACCGGCTCGAAGCCGAGGTCGGCCAGCCCGCGCAACCAGTTCAGGAACACCCAGGTCATGCCCCCGACGGGGTAGCGGACGAGGTAACCCACAACGATGGCAACCGGCCGCTTTGGCGTTGTCACAGCGCCTCGAGCAGTGCCGCGCAGACGTCGACGGCCTCGAAATGTTCTTCGACGATCTTCCTTGCCGCTTGCGCATGCCTGTCCGGGTCGGATCGCACTCGCTCGAGCGCGCTCACCGCTTCGTCTGTCGACGTATAGGCAAACAGCCCCTCGCCGTCCGGAAGCCAGTCGCGCCATCCAGTGTCCGCGACCACCGCCGGACGTCCACTTGCGAGATAGCAGCAGGTGCGTTCGGAGAACCAGCCGGATCGCGCCGCCACGTACCCGTGCTTGGCGATTCCGAACTCACCCGCGCTACGTGCAAGGAAGCGCTGAAACAGCGCCGACGAGGCGTTGGCTTCCATGGGGTCGCTGAGCTCCCAGCCGTTGTCTTGCAGGATGCGCTGCGCCTTCCAGTGATCGTCGCCGCCGCCGAGTGCGACCTCGAGTCGGCAGTCGGCGCGCGTCGGCAGGTCCAGCAGCTCCGTCATCGACCGGTCTTTTGCTCCATAGACGACGCCATCCCACTCGACCGGCGGGTAGGCCTTCCACGTCATGATCGTCGTGAACGGCGCATCGGGTCCGGGATGTGGTTCGACCGGCCAATACCGCGTGGCGACGGGCTGCCGGGTCGGGACCCACTCATGCTGTTCACCCGGCAAGGGACTGCGCCCGAATGTGAACAACCGGGTGTGCGAGTCGGCCACGCCGCCGAGCAACCAGTCGCCCTGCGCGATCCGTACTTGCGTGAAGACCGGATCGGTATCGATCGCGAGTCGCTGCGGCACGGCGACGTACTCAGGTCGCATCGGTGTCGTCAGCGACACGTTCACGAGGATGTCCGCTTCAGCAAGCACGTCCTGCGTCTGCTGCTCGGACATCCCGTCGTGTCTATCGGTCGGGCCATGTCGATAGACCCAGCGATCACCCATGCCGATCGCGTCCATCTCGCCGGCAAGGAAGCGGACACCGTACGCCGCTGACTCGTCCAGCTCCTGCGTTTCCGGGTCATAGGACCACGGGTAGTCGCCGCTGTCCTCGAGAAACCACACCTCGTGACCGGCGTCACGGAAACCGACTGCGAACGAAACGGCGTGCCAGAAGAACGACGCCGTTGGCAGGCCGGTTACCCAGCCGGCGACGACGATTCGCGCCACGTCAGTCCACTCCGGCGTCTGACAGGAGCTTGGCGAGGACAACCTCGGAGTCAAAGTAAGTCGTCGCAATCTCGCGCGCGGCGCGGCTGCTGCCGGCAGGATCGGCCGCCACGAGACGGACTGCGGCCTCGGCCTCTTCCGTGGTGGTGAACGGCAGTGCGCCCTTCGTGGGCGGCAAGAACGACGACCAGCCGGTGTCCTGGGCGACAACCGGACGACCGGCCGCTAGGTAGTTGGCGCTGCGCTCGGAGAACCAGCCTGACCCGGACCGGACATAGCACTGCTTCGCGATCGTCAGCTCGGCGCGGCTGCCGGCGATGTAGTCGCGGAAGCGCCAGACCGTGCGCGTCGCTTCGTACGGATCGGTGACGTTCCAGCCGTCCGCCCGCAACTCCTCGCGTGGCACATCACGCCCGCCGACAGCGAGCTCCAGGTCGAGCTCGGGCAGCCGGGTCGGCAGCGACCTAACAACGGGGAACTCGGCATCTTTCTGTCCCCAGGTTTCGCCCTCCCACTCGACTGGGGCGTATGCGCGCCAGTTCATGACGGTCGTGTAAGCCGTGCCCGGCGGCTGAGTCACCTCGGCCCAGAAGGGCAGATACACAGGTTGGCGCGTCGTCTTCCACACATACCCCGCGTCGGGGATGCGACATGACGGCGTACCCATCGCCTCGCCGAACGTGAACAGCAGGTCGTGGCCTTCGAGCCAGGAGCGCGTCGCCGGTTCACGAGTCGCCTTGACCTGGATGAACCCCGGGTCGGTGTCGACGTAGGCAAGCACGCGTGCGCTGCGATGGTGCGCGATCGGGTTGTGGGCGCCGCTGACATTGAGGAGCAGGTCGGCGTTGGCGCAGCGGGCAAGAACCTCGTCCTCGCTCGCGCCGTGGTAGCGGCGCAGCGGGTCGCGGTACGCCCACGGAAGATCGAAGGCTTCGAACAGCTCGCGGAGCCAAGGAATGGTGTACGACGCCTCCTGATCCGGCTCGTTCGTCACGGGGTTGAAAGGCCAGTACTCCTCGATCTCCTCCAAGTACGAGACGTCGACACCCATGTCGCGCAGGCCCAGGCAGTACTGCAAGTAATGCAGTGCAACGCCGGCGAGAGGCAGCGCACCGGCGCAGCCGCACACAACCACACTTGTCACGACCAGACCTCCGCTAACCGCCGCTCGTATTCCGGCCATGACAGGTCACCGCGCTCGGCGGCTTCTCGTAAGAGTTTCTCGTTGTGGGTCCGCTCAGGATCGACGCCACCGTACGTGAGGTTGTCATCGTGAAAGCGGTACGTGACGGTGACCTTGGGCACGTGCAGGAACCGTGCACCGTTGCGGGACATCCGCTTCCAGGTATCCCAGTCCTCCAGCGATCCTCGGCCGAACCCGCCTGCCGCGACGAGCGCGGACTTGCGCACCATCGTCGCGGGTACGCAGATGAAGTTCTCGCGCTCGAGCAGTTCGGCATCGAAGTCTCTGACAGAGATTGCATAGCCGTCACGACGACCCTGCTCGTCGCAGTCGGAATAGACGACGTCCACGCCTGTCTCCGACATGACCGACCACAAGGTCGCCAGGTGATCGGAATGCCACATGTCGTCGTCGTCGAGCAGTGCGATGGCTTCCCCGCGCGCAGCCTCGACGCCTGTGTTGCGGGCGGGCCCCAGCCCTCGGTGCGAAACCTGTAGTACGTGCACTCGGTCCAGAGGCCCGACGGAGTATGAGCCGTCGTCGACGATCACATGCTCCATAGGCTGCAGCGTCTGCGCACGGACTGAGGCAACGGCTTCGGCCAGCATGTCCGGTCGTCGTCCGAGTGTGGCGGTGAGCACCGTGATGGGTGCCGTCATGTCCACGCCACCTGTGTCGAGGCCCCACGTAGCACGTGACCGAGGACGCGGGCGGCTCGACGTGGCGGCAGCCGGCGCAGGCACGTGACCACGTCCGGCCATGACCGGAGCCCGGCGAACTCGCGTGCCCACCACTCCGCCACTGCCACGTCGGCGTGTGGGTCCGCCGGCACGGGCGGGTTGTCGTCCGCCGGATCCGGGGCGTTAGCCATACGTGCGCGGGCGCTTGCGCGGGCGAGTTCGGCGTAGCCGCGTTGTTGAGAGGCATGACGGACGGTGGTCATGTCCGCCGACAGGCGATAGCGGTATCCGACGATCGGGAGAATGGCGACGCCTGCCACGGTTGCACAGCGCAGCCACATGTCGTAGTCACTGCTGAACCGAAACACCGGTCGATAGCCACCCACCTGGTCGAGCAGGTCGCGGCGCATGACCGTGCTGCCGGCGCAGATCGGGTTCTTGTCGAGCATCCGGGTTGGCTGGGTGTGCGTCGTGGCGATTGTCTTGGTGCCGACCACCGTCTCGAAGGCCGTCGCGACCAGACCGATCCCCTCGTTGGCGTCGAGGAACGCGACTTCCGCTGCAAGCCGACCGGGAAGCGACTCGTCGTCGGCGTCCTGTCTGGCGATATAGGGCGCTCGGCACTCGGCCAGCGCGACGTTGAGCGCAGCCGGAATGCCGCGCGCCGGTCCAACCAGAAGTTCGATGCGCGGGTCGCGCGGCAGCTTCTGCGGTGAGCCATCGGTCGATCCGTCGTCAACAATGATCGCCCGCACCCGGAGACCGTCTTGACACAGGACGCTGTCGACCGCCTGGTGGAGCAGCTTGCCTCCGTTGCGGACCGGGATGATCACGTCCACGTCGCTCGTCATGCGTCTTCCCGCGCGAGAACGAGCGGTTGCGGTCCGCGTTGCCGACCGAAGCGTGCCTGGTGCAGTGAACGGTAGAGGCCTTGCTGCCGCGACAGTTGAGCGTGGGTTCCACGCTGGATGATTCGACCGTTCTCTACGACGAGCACCTCGTGTGCGCGATAGACGGTTGCCAACCGGTGTGCCACCACCATTGCCGTCCGGTCGGCGAAGAGGTGCTCCAGCGCGTCCATGACGAGAACCTCAGTCTGCGCGTCGAGCGCGGACGTCGGCTCATCAAGGATCAGCACGGGTGCGTCCCTGAGGAATGCACGTGCGATCGCGACCCGCTGACGCTGTCCACCGGACAGCGTGGCGCCGTGACCACCGATCGGTAGGTCAAGGCCGCGTGGGTCGGCAAGCAGCTCGTCGAGATTGGCGGCCTTCGCGGCGCGCATGATCTCGTCTTCGGTCGCGGACAGTCGTCCATAGCGGATGTTCTCGCGCAGGGTGTCAGTGAAAAGCAGTGGTTCCTGCGGAACGAATGCGATCTGGTCGCGCAGCCACTCGAGCGGCACGTCCCGGAGGTCGACGCCGTCCAGGGTGACCCGGCCGTGGTTGGGGTCATAGAGACGAAGCAGCAGGCTCGCGATCGTTGACTTGCCGGCGCCAGTCGGCCCCACAAGCGCGACCAGGCTGCCTGGTTCGGCAGTGAACGAGACGTCGTGCAGAACCGCATGCTCGGGCACGTACTGAAAATCCACGGACTCGAAGGCGAGAAGGCCCATTGCGCGTTTCGCCGGAGGCCGCGCGTGCGCTCTGTTGCTGACGTGCGGTTCGTCGAGCACGTCGAAAACACGTTGCGCGCCGGCAGCTGCCGCCCGCAGTTCGCCCATCGTCGAGGCGATGCCCGACATAGGCCCGTAGAGCGTGCCCGCATAGGCAATGACGACAAGCACCTGACCGGGGGTGAGCGCACCATGCAGCGCGCGTTCCGCGGCGACATACGTCACCAGCCCGAGACCCAGCGCGAGCACGAGGTCGATTGCCAGACCGAAGAGCGTTTGGTCGGTCACCAGCCGCATCATGGCTCGGCGGCTGGCGCCGGTCCGGTCGGCAAAGCGCGCCGCTTCGTGCCCTTCGCGGCCGAACGCTTGAACGGTTCGTATGCCGCTCAGGGTCTGCTCAGCTTGCGAGTACACCGCGCTTTCCCGCTGCTGAAGCGCGGCTGCAGAGAGGTTGATGCGGCGAGTGAATCGCTTGCTCAGGACGAACGCGGCCGGCGCGCTGATAGATGCGAGCAGGGCGAAGAACGGGTCGAAGAGGATCAGCACGACGAGCGCGCCGGCGAGGGACAGAAACGCCGAGGTGAGCGGCACCAGGCCGTCGAGCAGCACGCTTTGGATCGCCCAAGTGTCATTTGTTACCCGAAAGATGCTGTCCCCGGTCTCGCGTGTGTCGTGGTAGCGGAGCGACAACCGTGTGAGGTGTGTGAAAGTGCGCTCGCGCAAGTCCGCGATCAGCCGTTGCGACAGCCCGAACAGGAGTGCTGTCTGTAGCAGACCGAGGCCGCCGGACACGAGGAACAGAAGGATGGTGCCGAGCACCGACAACAGCAGTGCACTCTGGCCGTGCAGGCCAAAGAATGAATGGTTGCCGAGGGCGTCGTCGATGAGGATCTTCGTCGGCCAAGGCTTGGCAAGCCCGGCGAGCGTGATCAGTAGCGTGACGGAGATCCCGGCGGTGATGGTGCGTCTGTAGGGCCGGGCGAAACCGAGCAGTCGTCGTTCGACCCCGAACACTGATCGGCTGGCTATCCGTTGACGTATCGCCCACCGGAAGAATCGATCGTCGAGTCGCAAGAGCGTAGATGCGACTCCGGTCATGGCGTCCCCGCGAGATGCGCCCGGAACTCCAGCCACGTCCTCTCCAGACCCACTTCGAGAGGGACGGTCGGGCGCCACCCGAGCGATTGTTCCGCCTTGGCCCAGCTGCCGAAATAGTCACCTGTCTCGACGCTCGCCGCGTCCGCGGGCCAGTCGACATCGACGACGCTGCCGCTGCCGACGACGTGTACGACGGCCTCCGCCATACGACGCAGAGGCGTCGCGGACATGCCACTCGCGTTGAAGACCTCGCCGACCGCAGCTGGATGCGTTGCCGCAAGTTCGATGAGGCCGGTCAAGTCGTCGATGAAGAGGTAGTCGCGAAGCTGGCCGCCGCCGCCGTATACCGTGATCGCTTCGCCGCGCGCCGCACGAGCGAGGAACGTGCCAACGATCCCGTACTCCTCACCGGGCCGGTCCTGCATCGGACCGTAAGGGTTCGAGATTCGCAGCACCGTGGTGGCCAGGCCGTGGATGCGCGCGTAGAGGCGGTGGTATTGCTCGCCCAACAGCTTGTGGATTCCGTAGATGCTCGTCGGCAGCTGCGCCTGATCCTCGGTCACCGGCAGCGCCTCGACGCGTCCGTATTGCAGGCGAGAGCCGGCGAAGACGACGCGGGCCTCGGGGTGGAAGCGACGGAGGGCCTCGAGCACGACGAGCTGCCCGCGACCGTTCGCGTCGAGGTCACGCTCCGGGGCACGCATCGACTGGGCCGCACCTGACCGTCCGGCGAAGGGAAAGACGGCATCCGCACCAGGGATGAGCGTCGCGAGCAGGTCGGGATCCGCGGCGTCGCCGGTGACCGTTCGGATGTGTCCGGCGACCGGTTCGAGGCGGCGGCACGTCGTTGCGTCGTCCGGATCGCGGACGACTCCGGTCACGTCCCAGCCGCTCTTCACGAGTCGTCGGCACATGTGGCTGCCGATGAATCCGCCCGCCCCGAGGACGAGTGCGCGGTCGCTCACCGGGACGCCTCGTCGACGACGAGCCGAATCAAAGCGCCTGTCCGCCGCACGCCCCGGCCGAGATCAAAGGCGACCACTGCGGCCACACCCGCCGAAAGCCAGGGAGTCGCTGCCGACAGGACACCGGCCGCTGCGGCGCACAACAGCAGCCGGCGAATACGTAGTCGCCGCCGGACGCGGAGTTGGACCCAGCCGATGGGATGGGATGACGTCACGAGCTCCCCGCGCACTAGTCCGCTGGCGAGCAGGGTGGCGTCGTAGTCCTCCCAGCCGCTGGGAGGGACGACAGGCAGGCCGGCTCGCCGCAGGTCTCCGACGAGCGCGGCGACGATGTCCGGCCGGGGTCGGGACTCGGGCAGCATCAGGCCGCCGCGGCCGAGATGTTTCACCGGTCCGGGTAACCACTCGTAAGACGGTTGCGCCCGTCGAGTCAGTCGGCTCTCGCGCAGTCGACCCCACGTGCGCACAACCGGCTGGGCAAGATGCAAGAACGCCACACCACAGCGGAATCCCCACGCACGATTCACGATCTGCCGTGGTGGCTGCGTCCGCTTGGCGTCGACCAGTCCGAGAACGGTCAGGAAAAGCAAGCCGGTGAGGGGAATGGCCAGCAGCCGCGTCGCGATGATGGCCAGCGGCGCCACGATCAGGGCGGAGACCGCCAACGGAACGCCGACCTGGTGGGCGATGTCGAGTGCATGACCGCCGCCGCCGTAGACGGATTGGTACGCCGCGCTTCCATAGATGCCGCGATACACCCGTTGGCGTGCCAGCGAAGCCGCGAACGAGTCGTAGATGCGGCCGCGCCAACGCGCGGTTCCGAGTGGTGTGAACCGGTCCGGGTGCCGCTGCTCGACGAGCGCTTCCGCGCGCCCGTACCCGCGCTGCTGCTTCAAGTAAGCGCGCACTGAGCCGCGACGGTGGTGCCATACCAGGGCGGCCGGATGAAAGCCGATGTCCCAGCCGCGGTCCAGGACCTTCCAACACAGGTCGACGTCGTCCCCAGCCGCCGTATAGACGGGATCGAAGCCGCCGACCTCGGCGAGTACGAGCTTCCAAAACGCCATGTTGCAGCCGGGGATGTGCTCGGCGCGATCGTCAGAGATCAACACGTGCACGGGCCCGCCGGGGGAACGGGCAACGCGTTGCGCCGCAACGCCGTCGGATGCCGGCGGAACGTTCGGGCCACCGACGCCGCCCACCATCGGGCCGTCGAGTCCCAGCGCCAGGTAGTAGGGCCACTCCAGCGACGGGAATGCATCACTGTCCAGATAGGCGATGAGGTCGCCGCGCCCTTCGCGCCATCCCGTGTTGCGAGCGACGGAAAGGCCGCCGTGTGGTTCGCGGAGCACCCGGGCGCGAGGGAACGTTTCTGCGATGTCCGCCGTTCGGTCGGTCGACCCGTCGTCCACGACGAGTACTTCGAGATTGGGATAGTCCAGAGCCGTAGCCGCTTGCAGACACTCGGCGATCGTCGATTCGGCGTTGTAGGCGCAGACGACTACGGAGATAGACGGCCAGGCGATGTCGAGATCACGCACGGTCCGGGAGTTCCAGCGGCGGGCGACGTCGAGCGCCGGCCGTGGCGAGCGATCGTCGCGGGTAAGACCGAACTGCCACCCTTCGACGGGGTTGTCGCCGACGTGCCACTCATCGGTCCAGGAGAACACGCAGGTCCCTGCGACGCCGCGTTCGGCGGCGACAGCGAGTTGCCGGTCCAGGAACTCGGCGTGCGCCGCCTCACCGGTGATCCCGTCGACGTGGTGACCGAGTTCTCCGAGCACCAGTGGGCGATCCCCGGCCAGGTGGTGCAGCCGCGTGAGGTAACGCCGCAGATCCTGCTCTTGCTCGAGGAAGACATTGAACGTGAGAAAGTCGACCGTCGGCAGCGACAGGTACTCGGTCGTCGGGTAGTTCGCATAGGTCACGAGCATGTCGGGGTCCTGCTCGTGGACGACGTCACAGAGGTCAGCGATGACGCCTGCAATGCGGTTGGCGCCGTACCACCGCACCACGTCGGCCGGCACCTCATTGCCGAGAACCAGAGCCAGAACCTCGTCCCGGCCGGCCAGCCGCTGGGCTTGCTCGCGCGTCTCCCGGACGGCGCCGCGGGTGACGTCGCGGATCTCGCGGCCGGAACTACCCACGAGGTAACGCCAGTCGGGCCAGAAGACGCCGGCTAGCAGGCGCAGGTTCCAGTCCGCCGCGAGTTCGACGACATCGTCGGGGGGCGGTGTGTAGGTACGCACCGTCGTGAAACCGGCCTCGGCGATGGCCGCGAAATCACGCTTGATCGTCTCTCTGGACGGGAAGCGGGCGCCGTCGTCGCGCGGGGCGAACGTGCCGTACGTCACGCCGCGGAGATGGAAGCGCGCGCCATCGACGGCAAAGTGCTTGCCGTCCACGCGAATACGCCCGATCGGAATCCCTCCTCCGGGTAAATACCGCTCCGGGCGTAGCGCCCGTTTCACCGTAAATTCGACCCCGGGGAGGGTTGTCCTTTATGTCTGAATCGTGAACCTCTGGTTGCGCTGCGCGTCGTACTCACCGAGTCGCTGGCTTGGCAGCCTGATCTCGACCGGTGCGAGTTCATGCTCGATCTGACGCACCCAGTCGGCGACGTGGTCGGGGTCGCGGTAGTCGCCGGCGAGCTTCTTCGCCATTGAGTGTGCGAGGAGGCCTTTGGCATCCGGCGCCAGTCGGCCGCCGAACGTCATGTGCCCGTGCGCTTCCAATGAGCGAGCGATCTCCTGTACTTGGGCCACCGGCGCGGTGTCACCGGAGCGCGCGCTGTCGTCGAGCGGGCCACTGCTGAACAACCACACCGGCAGGGTTTGCAGCGCCTTCCTGTGCGTCCGCGCGAAGCTGCGCGCGGCCTTGTGCCAGCGGTTCATATACAACGCGCCGCCGATGATCACCAGGTCGAGTTCGCGCAGGTCGGCCGGCTGCGCTGCGTCCTGGACGATGACGGTCCAGCCGTGCTTGCTCAGCTCGGCGCCGATCATGCGGGCCAGCCCCGCGGTGCCGCCGCGCTCGGATCCGAAAACCACCAATGCTCGACGCATCGTCCTCACCTCTCGACACCGTCCTAGTGCGCGTCCGAAGTGATGAGTAGGGGCCATTCGGCCCGACTTCCCGGTACCATCGACATGACCGGCTTCCCCGTCGCCGATTCCCTGGGAGCGCCTGCGAATGGCCGAGCTGGCCGTCGACGGATCCGCCCTCGAGAGGGACCAACCACCCAAGGACGCGTGTGGCGTCTTCGGGGTGTGGGCCCCGGGCGAAGATGTCGCCAAACTCACCTATTTCGGGCTCTACGCCTTGCAACATCGCGGCCAGGAAGCGGCCGGTATGGCGGTCTCCGATGGCGCCACGGTTGTCGTCTACAAGGAGCTCGGGCTCGTCGCGCAGGTCTTCGACGAGTCGACTCTCTCGGCGCTGCAAGGACATCTGGCGATCGGTCACTGTCGCTATTCGACGACCGGTTCTTGCACATGGGAGAACGCGCAGCCGTCATACCGTCCCAGCGCCCACGGCGGCGGGATTGCACTCGGCCACAACGGCAACCTGACCAACACCGCTGAGCTGTCCGCGAAGGCGACCGACCCGATCGACCCGACCCGGCCGCTGCCGCGCGCGACCAACGACTCCGACCTCGTGACGGCGCTGCTCGCCGGTCATCCCGACCTCTCGCTGGAAGCCGCGGCGCTTGAGGTGCTTCCGCTCCTGCGTGGCGCGTTCTCGCTGGTGTTCATGGACGAACACACCTTGTATGCCGCCCGCGACCCGCACGGTGTCCGGCCGCTTGTCCTCGGTCGGCTGGAGCGGGGCTGGGTGGTTGCCTCCGAGTCCGCGGCGCTCGACATTGTCGGCGCATCGTTCATCCGCGAGATCGAGCCGGGTGAGCTCGTCTCGATCGACGAGCACGGGTTGCGCAGCGTTCGGTTCGCACCGGCGACGCCCAAGGGGTGTCTGTTCGAGTACGTCTACCTCGCCCGGCCCGACACCGCGATCGCCGGACGCTCAGTGCACGAGACCCGTGTCGAGGTCGGCCGCCGGCTCGCTACCGAGGCGCCCGTCGAGGCCGATCTCGTGATCCCGGTGCCGGAGAGCGGGACACCGGCGGCGATCGGCTATGCGCAAGCGTCGGGGATTCCCTACGCCATCGGGCTGGTGAAGAACTCCTACGTCGGCCGCACGTTCATCCAGCCGTCCGACACGATCCGCCAGCTCGGCATCAGGCTCAAGCTCAACCCGCTGCGGTCGGCGATCGCCGGCAAGCGGCTCGTCGTCGTCGACGACTCGATCGTGCGCGGCAACACGCAGCGCGCATTGGTGCGCATGCTGCGCGAGGCCGGCGCGCGTGAGGTGCACGTCCGCATCTCCTCGCCGCCGGTGAAGTGGCCCTGCTTCTATGGCATCGACTTCGCGTCACGTGCGGAGCTGATCGCCAACGGGCTGACGGTCGAGGAGATCTGCTCGTCGATCGGGGCTGACTCACTCGCCTACATCTCTCTGGAAGAGCTGACGGCCGCCACAACTATCGAGGGCGACTTGCTGTGTCGGGCGTGCTTCACCGGCAGCTACCCGATCGACCTGCCGGCTCCTGAGCTCATCGGCAAGCACCTGCTCGAAGGCATCTCGCGTGCCGTGGCGACCGATGCGGACGGGGTCTCGGTGGGCGCTCCCGCGGCTGGCGCGGCGGACGCTTTGCAGCGTCCCTGACGGTGAGCAACGGCGCAGGCGTCGAAGGACGCGCGACCTATGCAGCCGCGGGCGTCGACATCGAAGCCGGCGACCGCGCGGTCGAGCTGATCAAAGGCCGGTTGCGTTCGACCCGGCCGGAGGTGGTCGGCGGCCTGGGTGGTTTCGCGGGTCTGTTCCGCATCGATGCCAAGCGGCTGCTGGCCACGTCGACCGACGGTGTCGGCACGAAGCTCGCGATCGCGCAAGCCATGGACAAGCACGACACGATCGGCATCGATCTCGTTGGGATGGTCGTCGACGACATCGTCGTCTGTGGCGCCGAGCCGTTGTTCATGACCGACTACATCGCATGCGGCCGCGTCGTCCCCGAGCGCATCGCCGACATCGTCGCGGGCATCGACGCCGGCTGTGTCCTCGCTGGCTGTGCGCTGATCGGCGGCGAGACCGCCGAGCATCCCGGCCTCCTCGGTCCGGACGACTACGACGTGGCCGGCGCCGCAACCGGCATCGTCAACGCGGACGCGGTGCTCGGCCCCGAGCGGGTTCGCGCGGGTGACGTTGTCGTGGCGATGGGGTCCAGCGGGCTGCACTCCAACGGCTACTCGCTGGCCCGCCACGTCCTGCTGGCGGTGGCCAAGCTGTCGCTGGACTCCTCGGCCGAGCTCGGCCAACCACTTGGTGAGATTTTGCTTACCCCGACACGCATTTATACGAAAGACTGCCTCGCGCTCGCCGCCGCAACCGACGTCCACGCCTTTGCTCACGTGACCGGCGGCGGCCTGACCGCGAACCTGGCCCGGGTCCTGCCGGATGGCCTGGCAGCCCGGATCGACGAGGCGTCTTGGGTGCCGGCACCGATTTTCGGGCTGATCGCCGAGCGCGGTCAGGTGGCGCCGGAGGAGATGGAACGGACGTTCAACATGGGCGTCGGCATGGTGGCCGTCGTCGCGCCGAACGAGGCCGACGCCGCCCTTTCGCTACTGCGCGACCGCGGCGTAGACGCCTGGGTCGCCGGCCAGATCGCCTGACCGGGCGACGCTACTCGTCGTTGTCGTCCGCGTAGGCGTCGTACTCGTCGTACTCGTCATCGTCATCCGCACCGTTGGCAGGCGCCGGTGCGGCACTGCCACGCTCAGCGGCGAGTTCTGCCTGCAGGCGTTCCAGGTCCGTGCCGCCAGAACTGTATTTCAGCTGACGGGCGACCTTCGTCTGCTTAGCCTTCGCCCGGCCGCGCCCCATGGCTCGACCCCCTCGATGCGCCGGCCATCACCGGCGGTCACTACGACGGATTCAGATTGGTACGACGCCGGCGTGCCGGCCCGTCCAGGATAACGTGCCGCGGCCCCGGCGTGTGCCGTCCTACGGGGCTCACTCTCGCGCAGGGAGGCGGAAGCGGCGCAACCGGCCCACCTCGGTCATGCGGCGCTCCGCGAGGCGGTCGGCGGCGACGGCGGGAGGGACGCCTTCCTCGGCCGCGAGCTCGAAGATTCGCAGCGTCGTGTCGAAGATCTGCGCCGCCTTCGCCTGTGCCCGGGGCTCGGAGAAGCCCTCGATCTCGTCCGCGACCTGGATGAGTCCGCCGGAGTTCACCACGTAGTCCGGGGCGTAGACGACACCTCGCTCCTCGAGCTGTTTCTCGATGCCCGGATGATCAAGCTGGTTGTTCGCCGCGCCGCACACCACCCGCGCCTGGAGCACAGGAAGAGTCTCGTCGGAAAGGGCGCCACCGAGCGCGCATGGGGCGTACACGTCCATCGGGACGCTGACGAGCTGGTCCGGGTCGACGACGTCGACCTCGGGGTGCAGCACTCGGACCCGGTCGACCGCGTCCCGGTTGACGTCCGCGATCACGATGGACGCGCCGTCCTCGAGCAGATGCTCCACCAGGTGGTGACCGACCTTGCCGACTCCGGCCACCCCGACCCGCCGGCCGGAGAGGGTCGGACTACCCCAGGCCACCTGAGCCGCTGCGCGCATGCCCTGGAAGACGCCGTAGGCCGTGAGGATTGACGAGTCGCCCGCCCCGCCGTGCGCCGGCGAGCGGCCCGTCACGAACCGGGACTCCTTCCCGACGACATCCATGTCCTCGACGTAGGTGCCGACGTCGCACGCCGTGTAATAGCGGCCGCCGAGTGCCTCGACGAACCGGCCATAGGACCGCAGCAGCACCTCGGTCTTGTCGCGACTCGGGTCGCCGATGATCACTGCCTTGCCACCGCCGAGGTCGAGACCGGCACAGGCGGCCTTGTAGGCCATCGCTTTGGACAGGTTCAACACGTCGGCGAGGGCGTCGTCTTCGGTGGCATACGGATAAAAGCGCGTCCCGCCAAGAGCCGGACCAAGGGCCGTCGAGTAGATCGCGATGATTGCCCGCAATCCGGAGTCAGGGTCATTGCAGAAGGTGACTTGCTCGTGGCCGGTGGTGCGGTCGAAGACACTCACACCTGACAGGATGGACCATCATGAGTGCGCGCGGAGCCGGGCGATGATCGGGTACGCCGCGCACCTGCGTGTCTACGAGCCGCTCGGCGCGTTCGACGACGACGAACGGCGTACCTGGACGACATACGTCGACAGTGGCCCGCCGAGCCGTTCAGTGCTCATGTCGATGGAGCACGAGGCGGGTTTGGCGGCGGCGTGCGCGGTGCCGACCCGGCTCGACCTGGGCGCGGACCGCGACTACGCCTATGTCCGGCATTTGGATGGTCTGACTTACGTCTGCCCATGGCGGCTGCAACTGCGCGCGTGGCAGGCGGTCGAGGACTTTCGTGGTGATCTGCCCGACGAGATCACGGAGGCGTTCCTGCCGGCGCCGGCGGTGCTTGCCGCCGAGGTCGAGTACGACGCGTGGCTGACGGCCCATCCCGGCGTACGTGCGGGGATCCGCAGCTGCACCTGGAGCATTCCGTTGCCGTGGTTCGCACTCTTCGAGGCCGAGGAGCGCCGCCTTGTTCTCGGCGCTCGCGGTTCGACGGGTGCCGCCGGCACCGGAGCGGTTTCACGAACCGGCCTTGATCGGGCGTTGGTCTACCTGACCGCGATGTCACGGGCCCGACGGCGTGCGGCCCGGGCCTTGCATGTCGTGCGTCGGGTGTTCGACGAAGGTCCAGCCGTCGAGGCGCTTGACGAGATCGGCCGGTGGCTCGAGGAGTTCCACCCGCATTCCCTCGTCGAGCTCGACTACGGCGGGCTCGTCCACCTGATGGATGACGACGCGCTCGCGGCGGACGACAGCGTCGGCGAGATCGCGGTCGCACTCGATCACCTCGGCCAGGGCGACGTTGGCGCCGCGGGGGCCCGGTATGAGCAGTTGGTTGACCACTGGCGCGTCATCGCGGCGCTCGAGCACGCGAACTGACGGTCGCTCACTCGACTTGACCGCTTTGCGGTGGTCTGTCCTCGTGCCCGACTTTGCGGCTGACGGGCGCGATTTCGGTACGAGACGGACTAGTCCTAGCAAGCGGAAAGATGGCCCGACCTAGCCATTTCGGACAAGCCGCCGAAAAGGCACCATGAGCCCACAGCCGCTATCGGCATTGCGGCACTGAAAAGGAGAAAACGTCATGAGCGCTCGCACGCCCGACGCCGAGCCGCTGCTCACGCCCGCCGAGGTTGCCACGATGTTCCGTGTCGACCCGAAGACGGTGACGCGCTGGGCCAAGGCTGGCAAGCTCACATCCATTCGCACTCTCGGTGGCCACCGTCGCTACCGCGAGAGCGAGGTTCGCGCCCTGCTTGCGGGGATTCCGAACCAGCGCGTCGACGAGGGCTGAGACCCCACGCCGCGCTTGCGCGCGCAAGCCAAAACTTGACGCGCGCGGTCGGTGCGCCGTAGCCCAGCGATGGCGCAACGACACCAACGACAGGTCACGCTTCACCCATTTGGGTGACGTGACCTGTCGGCATTTACAAAGTCGGGACTGAAAAGTTGACTCGCGGGGAACACCTTCTTCAACCACAAGCGGCGAAGGAGGTGACTGGCAATGGGTGCAGTGTTGTTGGTTCTTCTTCTCGCGCTGATCCTCGGTGGGCTTGGCTTCGCGGTCCACGTGTTGTGGTGGATCGCGCTGATCGTCCTCGCGATCTGGCTCATCGGTTTCTTCGTTCGTTCTGCCGAGGGCAGTCGCTGGTATCGCTGGTAGCTATGAGCCGGTCGGCTCAGCGGGCACGTTTCAGTGCCACGCGAGCCGGCCGGCAAACCCGCGAGTTTGATCGTCCTGTTTCTTGCAACTCGCGGCATCAGGTGAGGTTCCGCAGTCTTGTGTGAAGCTTCCCCACGGACTGCCGTCCGGTGCGATTGCAGCACCGATGAAGTCATTACCGAACATCTGGTTGTTGAACGGCGGCGGATACGGCAGGTTCTGTCCGCCGACTTGCAAATAGCCCGATCCCTCGACGCTGTTGCCGAACAGCAGCGGATGTCCGGGCTGGTTCAGCTGGCCGACATAGAACGTCGGCCCCGCCGGTGATTGCGCACCGTCCAGAACGTCATGGGCGGAGATGAGATAGCCGTCCCACGTCGACTGGCCCTTGCGATGACCCAGGATCGAGATGGCCAAGTCACTGTCCCGCGCCGTCGCCAACGACCACTGCTTGATATCGGCGATGCCCGGCGCTGAGATGTCGAGCGGCTGGGTCCACGTGATCCCATGCGTTGTCGACAGTCGCAGCAGCAGCTTTTGCCCGACTTGGTAGACCAGGAGGAACGTTCCGTCGTGGCCGATGCGCAGCTCCGGCGTACCGCCCACCGTTCCGGTCGACGTTGGTGGCACCGGCAGGGTCACTGCCTTGCCTTGCGCGTGAATGATCGGGAATGTCGCGGCTTCGTCGTCGCTGCGCGCGAGATAAGTGGCAGAGCCGCACGACACCATGACGTAGAGCCGACCGTCGGGTGCGGCTTGCGGATAGTTCCCGTCGATCGCCGAGTAGTTCTCGCCCGATCCGCCGCACTCCGGGTGCTGCGGCGCGGCTCCGGTGAAGAGGATGGTCGGCAGGCTCCAGCTCGTGCCGCCGTCGAGCGAGTGGTAGCACGCGCGTCCGGCGATGACTGGGCTGACGAAACCGACGTTGGTGTTGGCGCAGAAATAGGTGACGGTCGGATACCCCTGCGGTTTCGGCTGGCCTTTGGGCGCAACGCCGGAGGTGAAGCGCGGGTTCTCCGGAAGGGTCAGGTGGTTGATGACGGCGTGATGCCAGTGCTGCATGTCGTCGGAGAAGTTGATGTATGCCGGTCCCTCTTGCTGCGCGCCGAGTTGCGGGGCGGGCGGAATGGGGCCGTAGTCCTCGAAGAACATCCGGCCGCTGACCGGATCGACGTACTCGCTGTGATCCGTCGGATTCCATGTCACACCGGACGGTTTGACGATCGACCAGTGTGCGCCGTTGTCGCGGGTGACGACGAGGGCGCCGGGGCTCGCGTTGGACTGTGAGTGCTCACCCACGGGGACCGGCGCGACCCCAGTGCCGGCGATGTCGCTGGGCAAGACGGCGGGGGTGAAGACAACGGTCCCGTCGCGACGCACGACGAGGTGACTCTCGGCGCCGGGGTACCCGGTGCTCATCCCGCAGGCGACCGGCAACAGCCGCGGCTGCGGAACCAGCACGTGACCGCCAGGGCGGTAGGCGACCACCGGTCGCGTCCCGCTGCAGCCGGCATTCGCGGTTGCGGTGTGGCCGCCGGCCGTGGCCGGTACGACGGCCGCTGCCGCGGCAACCATCGCCAGTCCGAGGGCACCACACACTCCGACACGCACGCGCCGCATATCTCGGGATTCGACGGCGCGTGCGGCCCTCCTGCCGAACCCTGGCTACTCCCGGGCGACCATCGCCGCCGCTTCGCGCTCCAGGTCGACATAGACCTCGCCGCTGACGTCGATCGCGACCCAGCGCAGGTTGCCACCGGTGAACGACCACGGGGCGCCGCCCGGATAGTCCGTGGTGACGGGCTCGCCACTGTCGCGCCCGACGCACAAGCCTTCGCCTGCGATGGCGAACTTGCCCGGTTGGGTGCGGATGCGGGCTTGCCCGACGCTGCGCTCGCCGTGATACAGGGTCAGCATTCCCTGCGCGATGCCCTTTGGGTCCTCCTTGTCCTTGACGAAGCTGGCCGCGAGCAGCAGGTCCTTGCCAGTCGGGAGGTCCTCGCTGGCGACGATCTTCTGTTGATTGATCCCGACGAAGCTGTAGACGTAGTGCAGCCGGTTGTCCTTGATGTAGAGCGCATGTCCACCGAACCGGCTGCCATGCGCGAACAACACGCCCTGGGCGCCCGGTTTCGGGAGATCGACGAGCGCGCCGACCGTGAAGGAACGGTTGCGCGTGTTGGGAGCGGCGCTTTCCGGAACTTCAGATCCACCGGGCCGGTAGACGTACCGGTTGCGATCCGGGACCAATTGCGGCCGTGGCGTGGTGAGGATTTCCACCGCGGACCGGTCATCCAGGGGGAATGCCTGGTGCACACCGGCCTCGTAGGACCACAGGCCGATCAGCTCGCTCAGCCGGTCCGGTTGCTCGGCGGCGAGGTCGTGGAGCTCGGATCGGTCGGTGACGGTGTGGTAGAGCTCCCATCGATCCTTTTCGTAGTGACTCCAACCGGAAATCGCGGGGTGGGTCGTGACTGCTTTCCAGCCGTCATGCCAGATCCCGCGGGTGCCAAGCATCGAGAAGAACTGCGTCTTGCGCGCGCCGGGGATGTTTGCGGCGTCGAAGCTGTAGCGCATGCTGATGCCTTGGATGGGCACCTGGCGCACGCCCTTGACGTCGTCTGGCTGCCGCACGCCGACGCAGTCGAGCACGGTGGGGACGATGTCGATGGCGTGGTGATACTGGTCGCGGATCTCGCCGCGCGCCTTGATCTTCGCCGGCCAGGAGATGATGCACGGGTCGCAGGTGCCGCCGTTGAACGAATAGCGCTTCCACATCTTGAACGGCGTGTTGAACGCCATCGCCCAACCCGTCGGATAGTGGTTGTATGTCGTCGGGCTCCCTAGGTCGTCAAGCATCGCAAGGTTCGCGGCCATGTCGTCCGGGATCCCGTTGGCCATCTTGTTCTCGTTGACCGAGCCGTTCGGTCCGCCCTCACCGCTAGCGCCGTTGTCAGAGACGACAACGACGATCGTGTTGTCCAGCTGGCCGATCTCGTCGAGGTAGTCGAGCACGCGTCCGATCTGTGCATCGGCGTGGGAGAGGAAACCCGCGTAGACCTCTGCCATCCGCGCGAACAGCCGGCGTTCGTCCGCCGACAGTGACTCCCACGGCCGGGTGAAGTCCAGTGGCGGGAATGGGTCACCAGTCGGACTCTTCGTGTCTTGTGGTGTGCCGATCGGGTTCATCGGCGGCAGTTCGGTGTTGTCGGGAACTAGGCCCAGTTTCTTTTGGTTGGCAAGGATTTCCGTGCGCAGGGCTTCGTAGCCGGCATCGAATCGGCCTTTGTAGCGATCAGCCCACTCCTTCGGCACGTGATGCGGCGCGTGCGCCGCGCCCATCGCCAGATAGACGAAGAACGGTCGATCCGGTGCGATCACCTTGACGTCGTCGATGAACTCGATCGCGTGATCCGCAAGGTCGATGCTGAGGTGGTATCCCTCTTCCGGGGTGCGGCGCTGGTTCACCGTGTGGTTGTCGTAGACGAGGTCTGGATACCACTGGTTCGTCTCTGCGCCCAAGTAGCCATAGAAGCGGTCGAACCCCTTTCCCAGTGGCCAGCCGCGACGGCTCGACGCAAGGTTCATCTCGTCTTCGGCAGTGAGGTGCCACTTGCCGACGGCTGCCGTACTAAAGCCGTGGTCGACCAGCATCTCGGCGATCGTTGCGCACTCGGGTGGGATGTGTCCGTTGCCGTTCGGGAAGCCTGTCGCGGCCTCGGTGATGCATGCCATGCCATTTGTCGTGTGGTTGCGTCCGGTGAGCAAACACGAGCGTGACGGCGAACAGAGTGCAGTCGTGTGCCACTGCGAGTAGCGCAGCCCACGTGCAGCGATCCGGTCGATGTTCGGCGTATCGATCAAGCCGCCGTAACACCCAAGTGCGCCGAAGCCGACATCGTCCAGCACCACATACAGCACATTCGGTGTGCCGGACGCCGCCTTCGGTTGTTCGTACGGCGCCCAGTCAGGGACGGAGTCTCGGATATCGAGATTCACTACGCCGCGGAACGGGTGGGTCATGGTGGCTCCTTTCGACGCACGGAGGCAATCGTGAGAGGCAACCGCGCTCATCACCCGCTGCGAATGAAACCCCCACTGACATCACGTCCGGGTGAGCAATGTTCTTGGGGAAGAGGGCCGTGCTTAGCGTTCAGACCGCAGAAACACGGCACGCAGAGTGTGCGCCAATCGTCAGTACCATCGCTGATGCGCGGGCGATTCGCTCTGCGCTCGGGCTGGCAGCAGATCCAGAGGTGCATGGTGGACGTCACCGCGTCGAGTGCGCACTCCAGCGGGTGCCGGCCGCCCGCTCTTGCCAGGCAGGCGGACCCGGGATTGGAACGTCTCCTCGCTACTGTACTCAATGAACGCGGCGCGATGACCGCCGAGCTGAGAGTTCGACCGCCTAGCGCGGTGGGTCAGATAGCTGCGCGACAACGGTTGTTGTCCTCGCTGGAGGCTTACACGGCGGCGCTTGCGACGCGTGGCTTGTCCGCGCCACCGAAACTGCGTGACGAACTGGCCCTGCAACGCCGGCTTGCTGGCCATTACACGAGTTAGCTCGCTGGGCGCGGCCACCATCGAACAGGCCAAAGGCACGAACTTCGCGACGTCGCCGCGCAGCTCATCGCATCCGTCGTCAAATAGACAGAATCTGCCTGACGTCAGGTGTTGTATTCCCCCACGTGGGGTCACCCCTAGTCAGTCAGCGGAACGGGCCGTAGATTGGTGACGTTCCGCCGGTCAGTGTCTGGACCCGCGCATTCTCCGGCCTAGTCGAGAGGTCTGCGGGTTGTCATCAGGCGATCGCGGTGTAGGTGGACCGGGCAAGCTCACCCGAATGCGGATTGCGGCACAGGACGGTATCCGCGCGGGTGAAATCGTCGACCCTGTTGCTGAGGATGCGTCAGCGCCGGATGTGTTGGATAGCAAGGCAGATCAGCGCGACAAGGTGGCGGCTGCGCGTGATGAGGCCGCCGACGCGCGAAACCCACGCATCGCTGGGGTTGTCAGTCCGGAGCAGATTGCCGAATTGCAAATGCTGGCTGCTCGCGATCGTGCGGCGGCCGCGTTGGATCGCAGGGAGGCCGCCCTCGATAGGCATCGCGCAGCCGAGTATCTGCAGCGCGCGTACCGTGATGAGCTGACTGGGGCCCTGCACCGGCGCGCCGGCCGGGATCAGCTCGCGCGAGAGGTTGGGCGAGCGCAGCGATCCGAGGATGACCTGGTGATCGCCTTCTTGGACGTGGTGCACCTAAAGCATGTCAACGACACGTATGGACACGACGCGGGTGACACGTTGCTCGCAGCGGTAGGCACCGCGTTGCGCACGTGCCTTCGGTCCTACGATGTCATCGTCCGGTACGGCGGTGACGAGTTCGTCTGTGCTCTGCCGAACGCGACGTTGGGCGTGGCCATGCGACGCTTCGAAGACGTCTCTCGAGTGCTGGCGATGGCGAGTCCTGAGGCAAGTTTCAGTATCGGCCTTGCCCAGTTCGCCGCGGGGGAGACGTTGGACGACCTGGTGCGGCGGGCCGACTGGGAGATGTACAACAGCCGCCGGGCCCAGGCCGCGTCCGGAGGGCCGCGCGGCTCCTGACCGGATTGACCGCCGCGCTGAAGGTGCACCGGCCGCGCCGGCGAATGAACATGCGGGGAGGCGGCCACATGTCACACAGCGTCACTTTTCCACCGAGTGGGCAGGGGCGGGGTCGAACCGCCGACCTTCCGCTTTTCAGGCGGACGCTCGTACCAACTGAGCTACCTGCCCCGAAGGGACTTCGCCGAGTCTACCGACCGGCCGCCGCCGCGGCTGCGCTCGTGCTGCTCTTGAGTGGGCAGGTCGCCCAGCGAGCGGTCGCTTCGGTGCCTGGCGTTGCGACCTGCAAGCCCTCGACCGCACCGAAGAACCAGCCGACGGGCGGCAATACCCCGCCACCCCCAGCGCCGCGCTACTTCGCCGCGGACTTCCCCAAGGTGCCGGATGCTCGACTGGGCGGCCTCGTCGGCGGCTTCGGAGGCCTGCACGCCGGCGCGCCGGTGCGTCATACGCCGATCGTGTTCGTGCACGGCAACCAGGCGGACGCGCAGAACTGGCTGGCAGTGATGCTGCAGTTCCAGCGGCTTGCGGGTTACTCGATGCAAGAGATGTACGCGATCTCCTACAACGGCCTCGGCAACGCCTATGCCGGCGAACCCACGAGTGAACCGACCAGCCCGGACCAGGACTACTTCCAGCAGAATCCGCAAGGCTTTGCCAATGGCGGGCACGGGGCCGCCAATGACGACGAGGTGCCGGATCTCTGCAGGTTCGTCGAAGCCGTACAGGCATACACCGGGTCACGCCACATCGACATCGTTGCGCACTCTCTCGGTGTCACGATCGCGCGCAAGTTCATGGCCGACTATCCGTCGCTGGCTCGTGATGTCACGGCGTTCGTCGCGATCGCGGGCGCCAACCACGGCACGACTGTCTGCCGCGACCTGGAGTCGTCGTACTACGGCTGCAATGAGATCGCACCGGGCTCGCCTTGGCTCGCCAAGCTGAACGCGCGCGGCGAATCACCCGGCCCGACGCAGTGGATGACCGTCTTTGACGGCGCCGCGGGCGATCCATTCTTTGATCCGCCGTACGACGAGGCTTCGCCGCACTTGGCGGGTGCGCTGAACAAGACGTATGCCGGGCAGTACCACAACGACTTGCGCGTCGAGCCGACAGAAGTCGACGACTATCTAGCGTTCTTGCTGCGATACGGACAAGCAGGCGGGACGACAACTACCGAGCTGCGCCTGGCGCATCGGCTGGCGACGGCCCATCCCGACGGCCGCACCGGGGAGTTGTGCGGCATCAGGCAGCTGACCGGCTGCTAGGCACGCGACGCCGCTCAACAATCGATCAGCCCCCACCGGTGGTGGGGGCTTCAGGGGTGGAAATCCAACGGGCGGTCCTGACGGGATTTGAACCCGCGACCTTCGCCTTGACAGGGCGACGAGCACTCCACGCTGCTCCACAGGACCCGGTGTTGCGTACCCCCAACGGGATTCGAACCCGTGCTACCGCCTTGAAAGGGCGGCGTCCTAGGCCTCTAGACGATGGGGGCGTCACGGCGCATCGCCCTTCGCGTCCGCCGTCGGGGACCCGACCAGTCTAGGGCCACGGCCCGTCCGCGCGCCAACGCACGCCATGATCCCCGCATGAGCGAGCAGGTCGATGAGGTCCGGTATGACGTTCTGGACGCGGTAGCCGTTGTGACGATCGACCGCCAGCACCGGCGCAACGCGATCGACGGCCGCACGGCTGCGGCGCTCGTTGACGCGCTGGAGCGGTTCGAGGCGGACCCGGCCTTGGGTGTGCTCGTTCTCGCGGGTGCGGGTGACGCGTTCTGCGCCGGTGCCGACCTCACCGCGATCGACACCCTGGCTCCCCGCGCGGACGGTCCGGACGGTCCGCTCGGCTTCACCCGCCGGACCGCCATCAAGCCCACGATCGCTGCGGTCGACGGGTGGGCAGTCGCCGGCGGGCTCGAGCTCGCGCTGTGGTGCGACCTGCGGATCGCGTCGCCGCGCTCAACATTCGGCTGTTTCGAACGTCGGTGGGGAGTGCCACTGATCGACGGGGGGACCTGGCGGCTGCCGCGCGTGGTGGGCCTCGGCCGGGCCCTCGACATGATCCTCACCGGCCGCGCGGTCGACGCGGCCGAAGCGCTGTCGATGGGCCTGGCGAACCGCATCGCCGACGATCCGCTCGCTGCAGCCATCGAGCTCGGCAACCGGCTGGCGTCATACCCGCAGGCAACGATGCGCTCGGACCGGATGTCGGTTTATGAGGGTTGGGGCCATCCGCTCGAGGAGGCGTTGCACATCGAGATGCGGCACGGACTCGCGGTCATCGAAGAAGGACGTGTCGGCGCGCAGCGATTCGCGGGGGGCGAGGGTCGTGGCGGGTCCGGTCTCTAGAACGATCAGTTGATCGGCACGTCGTCCACGTTGAGGCGTGCCCAGACCCGCTTGCCGTGTCCTTCGAGCTCGGTTGCCCAGGCGGTCGAGAGCAGGCCGACGAGCAGCAGACCATGACCGTGGCCGTGGGGGGTGCTGCCGGCGGTCCAGCCGGCCTGGTCGCTGACCACTACCTCGACGCCCGAGTCGTCCGCCGCGGCGAACACCTGGAACGGGGTGCCCGCGTGCTGGACGGCATTTGTCGCGAGCTCGCTCGTGATGAGCTCGGCCGCCTCTCGCGCGCGGCGCGGAAGCGTGGCAGTGACCTTGCCTACGACCTCGCGTGCTGACCCGACGGACTGTGGGTCAGGTGCCAGTACAGCGCTGGCGATTGTCAGCACACCTACCCCCTCAGCATCCCGTCGTTCACTTGCTGACCTACTCGCAGCGGTGCTGGCCTAACCGCCAGATTCCTACCACTTACATGCGAGTTCAACCGGGGCTGTGGTGGTGGGCCGCCCGGGGATCGAACCCGGAACCCGCGGATTAAAAGTCCGCTGCTCTGCCAGTTGAGCTAACGGCCCTGCCGCTAGATGGTAGGTCTCTCCGGCGCGCAAGGGTCATTCTGACGGCTGGTCGTCGCGCCGCCGGCGATGCAGCCGCTGGTTGTTGTCGTGGTAGGTCCGCACCATGCTGGTGAAGAGCGAAGCCCCACCCGTGCACAAAATGAGAGCGACGAGCAGTCGCGCGACCGCTGAGGTCGGGTCAACGCGACCCTCGACCGCGCCCCACAGCGCGGGCGCGGTCACGAGCAGCGACGCGAGCAATGCGCACGTTGTTGCGACGTACCGATTCACCGCTGCCCCGCCACCTGCCGGGCCGCGATCTGCCACCGCAGCACCAGTCGGCGTAGCCAAGTCGCCGCGGAATCGGGGTTGAGGAAGCGAACGGCGAAGGCTGGCGGATTCTCCTGGCCCGAAAGTACGCGTACGACCATCGCAGGCACGAGGCAGTCGACACCGTCGCCGGCGATGCGCACCCTGACTTGGTCCCCGATGGCTGGTAGCGGACCCTGCTCGAGGATGCAGCACAAGCCGCCCTCCCCGATGTCGACCGTCCGGCCGCGGGCAATTCCGTGGTCGGTGGCGACGACGACGGGAAGCGCCACACCGGCTCGCGCGAAATTGCGTCGCTGCGTCGAGTGGACGTCGCGGTCAAGGCGCAGCCACCACTCCCGGCTCTCCGGATGCCGTTCTGCTCCGGCCACCCCGACGCGGTGTTCGCCCCGCTGGTTGCCCCAGCTGAGTACCAGCGGCTGATCCGTAGGCCCGCGTTTTCCACACTCTGACAGGACGACCTGTCCCGGCTCGACCGAGTAGACGCGATGCCGTGACCGGTCCCCGCTCAACCATTCGACGTTCACAAGCGACCCGGATTGAAGCAGTTCGGCGAGCATCATGCGCGGGCCGCTAACCGCGAACAAAGCAGTGCGGCCCACTCCGTGGGCGTCGCCGTCCGGTTCTCGATCAGGGCGACGGGCAGTCCGGTCGCCAAGACCGTAGCGGGGCTTCCGGTCCCGTCCAGATCAATGACGGCTAGCGCGTCGATCCCGCCGACGCGCTGGGCCCAGCGTGTGATGTCCTCGGGCTTCGCCGAAGCAGGTACGACGCCAAGGCGGCGCGCATCGGTGATGAACGGGCGCAGTCCGGCGGGCCAGTTGGCGTCGCGCGGCTCGTCGAGAACAAACCGTTCGTCTATCGCGACGATCAGCGGCTCGCCGCGCCGGTAGGCAGCCGCGTGTCTACTGTGCAGTCCTTGAGCGCCGGTCACGGCCTGGGTCGCGGCCACTCCAGCGAGAGCCGGTCGGTCGGCGATGAGCGACACGTTCTGTGCGGTCACCCCCCACTGCTCGGCGAGCGTTGTGGCCGTGTCGAGCGCAGCGTTGCGCTCACCGATAACAACCTGCAGGAGTCCCGTTGCAGGAGCAGCGGGGTGAATGTCCGGCAGCGCGGCCAGCGCGAGCAGCAGTCGAGATTCCAGCTCCCCGGATCCGCTGGTCGGCATCAGCGTTGCCGGCAACCCGAGCCGGGCGAGCGCCTGCCGCTCGTCGTGGGACATGGCGGTCGCGGCGACGGCAGGCGCAGCGATGGCCGACGCAGCGATGGCCGGTGCAGCAATGGCAGGCGGCGGCAGCAACGGCTCGAACGCACCTGGCGGCGTCACCGGTTCCTGCGTCGGCCGGGTCGGCCCTGCCGACTCCACGAGCCGATGCAGAACCTGCGCAAACCCTTGGGTTGTCGTTGACACCCGCTGGTCCTCGACGGCGTCGGCGAGTCCCAGCAGCGCCGCAGCAGTATCCGGAACCTGGTCCGCATTGAACAGCTCCGGCTCGTCGTCAACCTCGACGGTCATCGCAAAGTGCTCGCGGGCGAAGAATCCGCCGATCCCGCCGCTGCGGACCTTTTCCGCATCGACGATGCGCGCGTTGGCGCCGTACTCCTCGTTGACCCGGGACAATAGGCCTTCGAGATCGGGACCCTCAAGCTGCAGCCGCACCGGCAAGGTTCACCACCCCAATGGTCTGGACACGTGCATGCTTGCCGAGCTCGCCGTATGCGAGCACCGGGAGGTTTGGCGCCGCCGCGGAGACGAGCCGGCGTAATGCGGGTCGCAGTTGCGGCGAGCAGGCGAGCACCGGGTTGTGACCGAGTTGCTCCGCTCGCTCGGCGATGCGGCGGCATTCGACGGCGATGGCTTCGGCTTGCCCTGCCTCTATAGCGAGGAAGGAGCCGGCTTCGCCGGTTCGCAATGTTTCGAGCAGCGACTGTTCCAACATGGGTTCGAGCGTGAGCACCGGGATTTGTCCACTCTCGACGTATGGCGCTGATACCGCGGCGCCGAGCTGCGCGCGGACGCCTTCGACGAGCGCTTCCGGATCCGTCGACGTGCGTGCCCGGAGTGAGAGCGCTTCCAGGATGCGGACGAGATCGCGGATGGCGACGTGCTCGTTCAGCAGCGCCTGGAGCACGCGCTGCACGTCGCCAAGCGTCAACCCGGACGAGTTGATCTCCTCGACGACGGTCGGATGGCTGGACTTCACCAGGTCGACCAACGACTTGACGTCCTCACGCCCCAAGAGCTGGGGTGCATGTTCGCGAACTACTTCGGCGAGATGCGTGACGAGCACAGCGGCGCGGTCGACGACGGTCGCCCCGGTCAGCTCAGCCTGGTGGCGAAGCGCGTCGGGCACCCATTTCGCTGCGAGACCGAAGACGGGCTCACGGGTGTCCTCGCCGGGAAGCCCGCCGAGTTGCTCGCCGATGACCAGGACGCATCCGTTGCGGGACTCGCCTCGTGTGACCTCGACGCCGTTGACGCGGATCGCGTAGCACCCGAGTGGCAATGCGCCGTTGTCGCGGGTGCGCACCGGCGGGATGACCATGCCCAGCTCCAGTGCGAGCTTGCGGCGCAGCGCCTTCACCCGATCGAGCAGGTCACCGCCCGCGTCGACGTCGACGAGCGAGATGAGGTCGTAGGCGAGCTCCAGCTCAAGGGGTTCGATCTGCATCTGTGTTGCGAGCGCTTCCGGGGAGTCAGCGGGCGGGTCCACTGTGGTCGGCTCCGCCTCGACAGTGGTCGCGTGCTCCGCGGGGAGTCGCCGCGCGATGAAAAGCACCGTGCCGCCGGCGACCATGAACGGGAGCTTCGGCAGTCCCGGCACGAGCGCCAGGACGATTACCGCAGCGCCAGCCAGTGTGACTGCGCGACGCTGCCGACCGAACTGGCCGAGGAGGTCGCTCGCCATGTCGCCGGTCGAGGTTGCACGCGTGACGACGAGGCCGGTGGCGATAGAGATCAGCAGTGCCGGGATCTGTGAGACGAGGCCGTCGCCAATGGAGAGAAGGCTGTACGTCGACACCGCGTCGCCGATCGGCATGCCGTGTTGCGCGACGCCGACGACCATGCCACCGATCAGGTTGACGAGGGTGATGACGACGGCGGCGATGGCGTCGCCCTTCACGAACTTCGAGGCACCATCCATCGCTCCGTAGAAGTCGGCTTCGGCCGCGACCTCGAGCCGACGGCGCCGTGCTTCGTCCTCGCCGATGAGACCGGCGTTGAGGTCGGCATCGATGGCCATCTGCTTGCCAGGCATGGCGTCGAGAGTGAAGCGGGCAGCGACCTCAGCGACGCGGCCGGCGCCGTTCGTGATCACGACGAACTGGATGACGACGAGGATGAGGAAGACCACCAGGCCGACAACCAGCGAGCCACCGACAACGAAGTGGCCGAACGTGTTGATGACCTTGCCGGCATAACCGTGAAGGAGCACGAGCCGGGTAGCGGAGACGTTGAGTGCGAGTCGGAACATCGTCGCGATGAGCAGCAGCGAGGGAAAGACGGCGAAGTCCAATGGACGCCGGACGTGCATCGTGACGAGGAGTATCAACAGCCCACCGGTGATGTTGCCGGCGATCAAGAGGTCGAGCAGAGCAGTCGGCAGAGGCACGACCATCATGACGACGACGAACACCACGCCCATCGGGATGGCGAGCTGTCCCAAGCGCTTGATGTCGACCACGTATGAACCTCGAGCGTTGGTCGGCCGTCCATGGCACGGATGGAGCCATCCGTGGTCTCCATTTACCCCTTCGGCCGACGCTGCCCGCCGCTGAGCGGTTCGACCATTTCAACTACGAAGCGAGCGGTTGGTAGCGCGGGATCGGCAGCCGGATGCCGGGACGGCGGGACGCCTGCGCTCGAGCCTTGAGCGCGTAGACGAACGCGAGCACGCGAGCGACCGCCTCGTAGAGCTCTGGCGGCACCGACTGACCGACCTTGCAGACTCGGTAGACAGCACGCGCGAGCGGGATGTCGCTGACCATCGGGACCTTGTGCTCGTCGGCCTCGCGCCGGATCCGCGTGGCCAGCACCCCGGCGCCCTTCGCGACCACGACCGGGGCCCCACGACCGGGCAGGTAGCGCAGCGCGACCGCGACATGCGTCGGGTTGACGAGAACGACGTCGGCGGTGGCGATCTCGCGCATCATCCGGTTTCGGCTGATCGCCAGCTGCCGGCTTCGGATGGCCGAGCGAATATGCGGATCACCCTCGGACTGTCGGAACTCCTCCTTGACCTCCTGCTTGGTCATGCGCAGGGTCTTCATCGCCTGCCGTCGCTTGAAGGCATAGTCCCCGGCCGCCATGACGAGGCCGATGACCGCAGTCCACCGCGCGAGCTGGATGAGCGCAGCGAAAGTCGCGGACAGGGCCGCGTCAAGCGAAAGCGCGCCTCCCGCAGTGAGCTGAATAACCAGACCGCGCACCACATGCCAAACGAGCGCGCCTATCACGATCACCTTGATCAGTGACTTGCCTGCCTCGACGGCACTTGTCGGGCCGAGAAGGCGCTTGACCCCCGCGAAAGGGTTGAGCCGGGAGAACTTCGGCCGCAGCGCCTTCGGCGCCAGATGAATGCCGCCCTGTGCCGCTGTAGCTGTCACGCCGACAACGAGCATGGCAAGTGCAAGTGGCGCGACTGCCGTCGCGGCGTCGAACATCGTGCGCCGCATGAGCACGAACGCGTCTGACATGTCGGGTCGGGAAATCACTTGTGCGACGTCGGCGAACAGCGCCTGACCTCGGCTTCCGGTTGATCGGATGACGCCAGGTACCAGCCAGCTCGCGACAAGCAGGGCGAGATAGCTGCCTACTTCCGGAGAGCGCGGAAGCCGACCTTCGCGCCGTGCCTCGCGCAGCCGCCTCGGTGTCGGCTTCTCGGTGCGATCGCCGTGGCTCATGGTCCACTCGCAGAGGACGTCACCCGTGCAACGTCATGCACTGTGTGATCGACGAGTAGCCCCACGGCATGGGGCAGCAGTGGCAACAGGAAACCGATCAACGTGAGCGTGAGCAGCACCTTCACCGGGAAGCCCATGGCAAACACGTTGAGCGACGGAGCAGCGCGGCTGATCAGCCCGAGGCCGACATCGGCGAGGAACGACGCGCACAACAGCGGGATCGCCACTTGCAGCGCAGCGACGAACAGCGTGCCCAAGCCATGGACGACGACATCGGTAAGCAACGAGAGCGACGGTGTCCGGTCGAGCGGGATCGCGTCGTACGACGCCAAGAAACCGCGCACGAGCAGTAGATATCCGCCGGTGACGAACAGCAGCGTGGTCATCAGCATCTGGTGCAACCGACCGAAGAGCGAGCCGGAGGTCATCGACAGCGGGTCGTACGCCTGGCTGAGAGTGAAGCCACCGAAGAGGTCCACGAGATCGCCGGCAGCACGAATCGTCGACAACAGCACCAGACCGATGAATCCGATTGCCAAGCCGATCGCCGCCTGGATGACGGCCGCGGTGATCAGCGCACCCGTGTCGTCGACGGGAACCTTTCCCGTGAGGTGCGTGGAGACAGGCAGCGCCAGCGCGACAGCCAGTCCGGCCTTGACGATGCTCGGGACGGTTCGCCCGTTCAACGGCGGCGTTACGGCGAGCCATGCGCCAGATCGAACGGTGGCGAGCAAGAACGCGACGAGGACGTCGGCCGGAATGGTGACGTTCACGTCGACGTCAACTCGAGCTGAGCAACGTCGGTAGATAGGCGAACAGGTCGTGGGTGTAGCCGATGAGCACGGTCAGCATCCAGTGCCCGGAGACGAGCAAGGCGACGCCGACCGCGAGCATCTTCGGGACGAAGCTCAAGGTCACTTCTTGTACCTGGGTGACCGACTGAAGCAGCGAGATGCCGAAGCCGACGACGAGGCTTGTCAGCAAGACCGGAGCCGCGAGCTTGAAGCCGACCATCATCGACTGCATGGCGATGTGCACCACAGCGGTATCTGTCACGGCAGCTCTTCCTACGCGTAGCTACGGACGAGGGCCTGCGTGATCAGCACCCACCCGTCGACGAGTACGAACAGAAGTAACTTGAACGGAAGCGAGACCATCACCGGCGGGACCATCATCATTCCCAGCGACATGAGTGATGAGCTCACGACGAGATCGATCAGCAAGAACGGCAAGAAGATGACGAAGCCGATGATGAACGCGCTCTTGAGCTCGGACATCACGAATGCTGGGACCAGTGTCGGGAACGACACGTCGTCGCGCGTCTCCGGCTTCGGGCTGTGGCTGGCAGAGACGAAGACCGCAAGGTCGCTCTGACGCGTGTGGTCGAGCATCCAGCTCTTCAACGGCGCACTGCCGTCATCCCAGGCCTGGCTCTGCGTCTTTTCCCCGTGCAAGTAGGGCTTGACGCCGGCGTCGTACACCTTCGACAGCGTCGGCGACATGATGAAAAGGCTGAGGAACAATGCAAGTCCGGCGAGAACCTGGTTGGGCGGGACCGACTGAAGTCCGAGTGCGTTGCGGGTGAGCGAGAGCACAACGACGACTTTGGTGAAGCTTGTCAGCAACATAAGAAGCGCAGGCGCGATCGCAAGGATCGTGATCGCCAGGATGATCACCAGGGACTGGCTGGGCTTGCCGCCGCCGGGAAAGTTCAGTTGCACCGTCGTCGGGGTCGCCGGGCCTTTTGGAGCGTTGGGCCCTTGCGGTGAGTGCACATCATGCGTCGTGGCTGCTGTCGCCCCATGACCCGTCGGTGCGGTGGGTTGCGCGGCCTGCGCGGCGCTGGCAGAGACGGCCGACAGCAAGAGGCTGAGTGCGAGGGTGAGCCCGGCCAGCACGCCGGCGACCAGCGCCCGTCGGCCGCGGCAGTGCGGGGCGGTCACTGCGCTCGCTTTCGAATGGTCCGTTCACGGAGCTGGTCCATCAGCTGGGTGGCCGTGATCGCTCGCGGTTTCGGGTCCGACGCTTCGACCGGGCCAAGAACCTCCTGCGGATCGACCTCGGCGAGCACGGACACATTCGTGTCCGTCACGCCGACGACGAAAGCCTTGCTGCCGACGCGGAGCACCGCGACGGATGAGCGGCGGCCGAGTGCCTGTCGTGCCAGCATCTCGACGTTGCCGGCTCGTGACATCCGGCGAGGTTGTCGTCCGAGCAGACGGGCTGCTCCCCACATCAACAACAGAACGACGCCGAGCGACACCGCCAGTCGCAGCAAGAGTGCGACGAATGAAGTGTCCGGCATCAGTGCGGGGTCTCGGCTGAGTTCTCCGTGTTCACGAGCTCGGTGATGCGCACGCCGAACTCTTCATCGACTACGACGACTTCACCGCGGGCGAGGAGCGTCCCGTTCACGAGCAGATCGACTGGGGAACCAGCCGCCCGATCGAGTTCGACGACGGTCCCGGGAGACAGCGACAACAGCTCGCGCAGACTCATCCGCGTGCGGCCGAGTTCGGCGGTGACGGCGAGCTCGACATCCCGCAGCAACTCCAGTCGCGGACCGCTAACTACGCCGACTGCGCTGACGGGGTTGACCGTGCGCTGGGTCGGCACTTCGGATCTGACCGCGGCGGCCTCGGTTGCGCGCGTCGGAGGAAGTTGTACGACGACGCATCCCAGCGCTGAGCCATCGCGGCCGAGGAGCACGTGCCCGGCGGTCTGATCGATGTCGGCGAGTGCCTCTGCGGCAGGCAGCACATCGACCTCGCCGTCGTCTCCGAGCCCGGCGTTGACGAACGCAGGTGCTAGCAGCGGGACGAGGTCGGCCGGGTCAGGCGCCGGACCGCCCTCGGAGCTCTGCCACACGGATACGACGACGGTGGTGCGACTTGCCCCGGTGAGAACCGCACGCAGGGCGGGGGCGTCGCTCGGGACGATGGCCGGTGCACCGGTGCCGGTGGCGAGCGGAGCAAGGCCGGTCCCGAGCCCGTCGCCGAGCGCGAGGGCGAGACTCTGGGCGATGCCAGCCGCCGTCGTCGTGGAACCAGTGGTCTCGATGGTGGTCATGAAGCGGTCTGCTCCTCGGGTGGCTCAACGATGCGGCAAGACAGCCGACGGCCCCGTCGGCCGGGGACTGCGTAGGCGGTGGTGACTCCGGACGCAGTGACGGCAAGCGGGTCGGACACGGGATGCGGTAGGCGCAGGACGTCGCCGGGACGCAGGTCGACGATCTCGGACGAGGTCATGGTGACCGGAGCGAAGCGGACGCTCACGTCCACGGGGATGTCGACCAGCCGTTGGCGGAGTCCGGTACGGAATCGACCCATCGCGCCCGGATCGCGACTTGCACCGGCGGGTGCCGTCGCGGCCTCCAACGCCGGCGCGAGTGAGTTGAGCGGGAGGCAGAGGCTGGTGACGGACTCGCTGCTGCCGAGGCGGACATCGAACGTCTGCACGACCATCATGTCCGAGGAGGTGGCGACCTGCGCGAAACTGGGATTCGACTCGATCTGCGCGACGGCAGGCTGGACCGGTGTCAGCGAGTCGAGCGCGTAGGCGAGTTCGTGCAGCAGCCGGTCGACCACGGAGCGGACTAGGTTCTGCTCGATGTCGGAGAGGGCGCGCTGCGGCTGCTCTCCGCTGCCTGACCCGCCCAGCACGTGATCGACGGCCAGCATCGCCATACGCAGCGGTAGATGGAGAACGCCGGCACCGTCGAGCGGCGGCAGTGACAAAACGGCGACAAAGCTTGGTGAGTCCATCCGGCGCAGGCACTCGTCGTACGTGAGTTGCTCCACGCTGCCGAGCGTCACGGTCGTCACCGTCCGCAAGGACGTCGTGAGCACGGTGCCGAACTGACGCGCGAATGTTTCGCCGGCTATCTGAAGCAGCCGTACATGGTCGCGGCTGAGCTTGTTGGGGCGGCGGAAGTCGTACGGCCGCGGTCCAGCGGTGGCGCGGCGGTTGGTCACACCGGCCTGTTCGGCCGTGTTGTCGTGGTCCTGAGCGGTGCGAGGAAGTTATTGCATGACGAACTCGGTGAAGTAGAGGTCGATGACGGCGCCGGCATAGTCGGACTTGATCTGGTTGAGGAGCGCGATTTTGAGCCTGTCCCGTGCTGTGCCGGTCAGATTGGCCACCGACTCACCGCCGAAGACACTGATCGCCTCGTCATCTGCCCGTGCCCCGGCTGCAGCCGGATCGGTCGTGTTCGGATCGTTGCTGAGCGTTTTGCCTTTCGCGAGCTGCAGCGCCAGCCCGACCCGCAGGTAGTGGCCGGCATCGAGGTTGATCGTGATCGGATCCAAGGCAACGACCGCTCCGGGTTCAGGCGGCCCCGGCTTCTTCGCCTTGCCGTGGCCAAGGAACATGTAGCCGCCAGTGGCTACGGCGAGCAGGGCGACGAGGAGGACCAGCAGTCGCTTGCGTTTGCTCTTCCTCGGTGGGTCGCTCACGGCTGGCTGGGCGGCGTTGTTCTCGATGAGGGTCGTGGACATGGTCAGCCTCCGAGCGGGTTCACGACGTCGGCGGAGAGGGGTGGGGCGGCAACACGTTGGGCAAGTACGACGACCTGGACGCGCCGGTTCCGGGCGCGGTGTGCCGCAGTGTCGTTGGGCACCAGTCGGCGTTCATCGGCGTATCCGGCTGCCGAAATCCGGTGCTCGTCGATCGTTGAGGTCTGCAACAAGTAGCGCAAGACGGTCGTGGCGCGCACGGCCGACAGCTCCCAGTTGGACGGGAAGCGGCCGGAAACCGGAACGTTGTCCGTGTGTCCTTCGACGATGAGGTCGTTGGGCAGTCGCGCGAGAGTGGGCGTAATCGCGTCGAGCACCTCGCGGCCCGCCGTGGCGAGGGTTGCGGAGCCCGTCGCGAACAGGACATGGTCGGTCACGATCCGGACGACGAGACCCCGCTCGTCGAAGGCGAACTGCACCGATCGTTCCAGTCCCTTGGCGCGAAGGGCGGCAACCATCTGTCGGCGGGCCACTTCGAGCCGTTGCCGGTCGCCGTCGGGGAGCGCAGGGGCTAGTTGGCCGGGAAAGGCGGCGTCGTGGTTCGTCTGATCGGCCGGCGTCTGGGCGCCGGGCATCACGCCGCTTTGCGCGTCGAGGACCTTCGACGAGCTGCCGAACGCGTGCGACATCCCCTGCGCCAGGCTCGCGAACTTCTTCTGGTCGATCTGGCTGATGGCAAACAACACGATGAACAGGACCATGAGGAGCGTGATCATGTCGGCGTAGGTGAGCAGCCAGCGCTCGTGGTTGGCGTGCTCCTCGTCCTCGTAGCGGTGGTGCCGACGGTTGCGCGCGCTCATCAGGCTGCCACCTGATCCTTGACGGCGTCCGAAGCCGGGAGGTAGGCCACGAGCTTCTGTTGGAGCACACGGGGATTGGTGCCGGACTGGATCGAGATGATCCCTTCGACGACCACTTCCATGTGCTGGATCTCGACTCCGGACACCCGGCTGATCTTGTTGGCCATAGGCAGCCATAAGGCGTTCGCGGTCAGGACGCCCCACAAAGTTGCGACGAAGGCGCCGGCGATGAGGTGGCCCAGCTTTTCGGGTGTCGACAGGTTCTCGAGCACATGTACGAGACCGACGACGGTGCCGATGATGCCGAGGGTCGGGGCGAATCCGCCCATGTTGTTGAAGAGCTTGGCGCCCTGTCGATCGTGTGCCGCCTTGGCGGCGATCTCTGCTTCCAAGATGTCACGCAGCTCTTCGCTGTCCATGCCGTCGATCGCTAGCCCAAGGCCGCGCCGAAGAAATGGATCGCCGAGCTGTTTGGTGGCGTCTTCGAGGGCAAGCAGACCATCGCGGCGCGCTGTCTCAGCGAGCCGGACGAGTGTGCTCACCACGTCGTCAGCCTTCGGAGTGGGGCTAAGCAAGGCGACCTTGGTCCAGTGGACGATCGAGATGCCGTCCTTCATCAGACCGCTCGCAAACGCGGTGCCGATGGTGCCGCCGAGCACCAGCAACATCGCGGGAATGATGAACAGCGCTCCCGGGCTGCTGCCCTCCATGATCATGGAGAAGACAAGGGACCCGAAAACGAGACCGATACCACCGAGGGTTCCGAGGTCCACGTCAGTGCTCGCCTTCGCTGCGAAGCACTCTCAATGTCGGCCGCATGAGGCCGTTGCTGACCATCTGGTCGGCGATAGCGAGTATCTCAGCCCGGTGGACTTGCACGAGCGCGGTGAACTCACTCAGCGTCTCGGTGACGACGTACTTCGTGCCGCCGACCAGTGTGATCACGGTGTCGGGTGTCGCCTCGACCCGCTCGACGAGATCGGGATTCAGTAGGAACGGTGGTCCGTTCAGGCGCGTGACGGGAATCACGTCGTGGGCTCCATCCGTGGAGGCGACATTGCGGCCGATCCGTGGCCGTCAGCTGCCTATCGGCGCGGAGCCCGATCTGCTGAGGAGATCGAGGTTGAATGCGACGTTCACGCTTGTTTTGAGCGCGTGAAACCAGCGGGAACGTCGCACTCAACGTGCGGATTTGGTTTAGCGCTTGAGGTTGACGAGGTCTTGCAGGATTTCGTCGGAGGCGCTGATCACGCGGGAGTTCGCCTGGAAGCCGCGTTGGGCGATGATCAGGTTGGTGAACTCTTGAGCCAGGTCGACGTTCGACATCTCGAGTGTTCCGCTCGAGAGCGTTCCGCGTCCGCCCGTACCTGCCACGCCGTACTGCGGCTGGCCGGCGTTGACCGCGTCGCGGAACATGCTGTTGCCGACCTTCTCGAGTCCGGCCGGATTGTTGACGCTTGCCAATGCGATTTGACCGAGCGGACGCTTCAACCCGTTGGAGAAGACGCCGACGAGCGTGCCGCTGTCAGAGATCGTGAACGCCTGCAGCGAACCCATTGCCGAGCCATCCTGAGAGAGCGCGGCGACCGTGTTGTCTGTGCCGAACTGCGACATCTGCGCGAGGTCGACAGTTACCGCCCCGCCGGCTGGACCGGGCAAGCCGGGGGCGAGCGAGACGGACGCGCCGCTGGTCAGCGCGCCGGTGGCTGGGTCGAAGGCGAGCGTGCCGGAGCCGACATTGGTGGTGCCGGTGTCGGCGGAAAAGCTCCAGGCGTCACTCGCGGTCTTCGTAAACGCGAAAGTGACCGGGTACGACGTGCCCTTGCCGTCGAACATGTCGATCGACGTGACGATTTTGTCGCCGACCGCTGCACTCGTGGGCAGGTTGCCGCCGATGCTCGCGTTTTGGGTCGCCGACGGCGGCAGCAGCGTGCCGAGCGGCAGGTTGATGTCCGTAAGTGAGCCATTGGTGTTGATGGCACCGGTCTGGTCTGCCATCCAGCCACGGACAACCGCACCTTCGGGTGTGACGAGGGTGCCGTTCGCATCGAACGAGAAGGAGCCGGCCCGGGTGAACAGATCCTCACCGCCTTGCCGGACGACGAAGAAGCCGTCGCCCTGGATCGCCAGGTCAGTCGATCGGCCGGTCAGCTGCGAAGCGCCCTGGGCGAAGTTGGTCTGGATGCCGGCCAACCGCACGCCAAGTCCGACCTGCGCCGGGTTGGTTCCACCGTCGCCTGACTGAGGCGCGCCGGAGGCGCGCAGCATCTGGCTGAGTGTGTCCTCGAACACTGCCTGGCCGGACTTGTAGCCGACGGTGTTGACGTTGGCGATGTTGTTGCCGACGACGTCCATCATCGTCTGGTGTGCGCGGAGTCCGGAGACTCCGGAGAACAGCGAACGCAGCATGGTCTTCCTCTCGTGGGAACGAACTCTTGGGGTGAAGTGACTAGGTGGCGGTGACGGCTTTGATCGAGGTCATCGGGACGTCCTGGTCGCCGACCCGCAGCATCGTGCCCTCGGTGCCTAGTCGGCTGCCGGTGACGACACCGCTCGTGTCGGAGCCGTCCGCGCCGGTCCAGGTGACGGTGCGGCCGAGCATTGACGTGGCGCCGAGAACCTGATCGGTGGCGATGAGCTGCGACAGCTCTTTGGACAGGTCGTCGAGCTTTTCCACTTGTGTGAACTGGGCCGTCTGCGACAGGAACTGGGTGCCGTCGCTCGGTGACATGGGGTTTTGGAACTTCAGCTGCGCGACGAGCAGCTTGAGGAACGTGTCCTTTCCCATCTGGTCGGTCGGACCGGTGGATGTCGCGCCGGAGCCGATGACCGACGAGATCGGGGTCGCGTTGAGACCGATGCTGCTGGTCGGGTCGACGGGGGTCGTCACGTGGTCCTCCCTAAGGTGCCGTGACAGCTGCGTGCATGACGTGGGTTCACAGGTGCAGATCGACCCCCTCGGGCCGGGTCTGCGAGCCGACAGCCGGGCGACTCGCTGGGCGCTCCGGCCTTGCTGATTCGGGCTGGCTCTCGAGCGGGCCGTCGAGTGCCGGCTGACCGCGGCTGTGGTGGTCATCGGTACCCGCGCGACCATCCCCGACTCCCAGGTCGCCGACCTGGAGGCCGCCGGCTTCCAGGCTGTGCCGGAGATCGCCGAGCGCCGTGTGCAGGAGATGCCGCGCGGTCGGATCGTCGGCGGTGAGCATCAGTGTCACCGTGCCGTCGTGCACGGTCACATCGACGTGGACGTTGCCGAGCTCGGCTGGATGCAGGTGCAAGCTCAGGTGGTAGCTGCCGTCGCCACTGTCGTGCACCCGGCCGACTGCCGCCGCCACCTGGTCGTGCAGCGGTGGGATCTCGGTGGCCGTTGGCGCACCGGTCACGGTCGGCGCCGCAGTCGACGTGGGTGCAGCCCGATGCTCGAGCCCGGTCGGGGATGCGAGAACGGTCGGGGCGAGGACGGCGCCGTCAGTGGATTCGATCGCTGACGTTGCGGCGGGTTTGGCGACGGCTGTTCGTGGCGCCGCGGTCGCAGCGGCGACCGCCGCGGGGACGGCGGGCACGGTGGGGACGGCCGGGGACATTGCGCGGGTCGACGGTCCGGCCGCCGGTTTGGTCAACGGCTGCGGTGTGGTCGTGGTGGTGTGATCCGCTTCCTGGATGCGCGCAACGGGCGCGCCGTGCGGGAGCACTACCTCCTGGGTGGGCAGCGGCCCCACGACAGGAGCCCTACTCAGTGGAGCGGGGCCGGCGACAGTCCGGCTGGTCGTGGTCGGTTCTGTCTTGGCGGCCGGGACGGTCGTCGCCGGCACGATTGGCATCGCGAGCGCCGCGAGAAGCGCCGCAGCCGGTTCGTTGCCGGCCAGTGCGTGATCGATTGCCTGGTCGAACTGACCGTTCGCCTCGGGCGCGACCGCGCCGGGGCTGGCGTCGGCTGCCGCCGGCTGGCCAGACAACGGCGTAGGGATCGGCAGGGCAGCGGCTGCGTTCATAGAGCCTCCCCGGCATATGCGAGCACTCGCTGCACATACGCCTGCGTCTCGGGATAGGGCGGAATGCCGTGGTAGCGCGACACCGCACCGGCCCCGGCGTTGTAGGCGGCAACGGCGAGTGGCACCGAGCCGAAGGTGTGCAGGTTGTTGGCGAGCAGGCGCGCCGCGCCGTCGATGGCCTGCGCCGGGTCGTGCGGATTGACACCGAGACCTTGCGCCGTTGACGGCATGAGCTGCATCAGTCCCTGTGCACCCGCCGAGCTGACGGCGCCGGGGTTGAACCCGCTCTCGGCCCGTGCGACCGCCGCGAGTAACGCCGGAGGCACGCCGTACTTGGCGCCGGCAGCAGTGAACAACGGCGCGTATGCCGCTGCGGCGCCGCTTGATGCCCAGGCCGGCAATGAGTCCGCTGTCCCGGTCGGCGCTGGATCGGCAACGATGCGGCGGATCGCCGTCGGCGTCTCGTAGACGGGCTCGATCTGAACTGACGTGCCCGTGTGCGGAGCGACGACCATCACCCCGTTGCCGGCATAGATGCCGATGTGATCGACCGGAGATCCGAACGCGACGAGATCGCCCGGCCGGGCGTCCGCGAGATTGGCGACCGGCTGCCCCATGCGGGCCTGATCCGCGGCGACGCGTGGAAGCTGAACCCCGAGCTGGCCGTACACGAGTTGCACCAGGCCCGAACAGTCCAGTCCCTTGCTCGGGTCCGTGCCGCCCCACAGATACGGCACGCCGAGGTAGCGACGCGCTTGAGAAACAACGGCGTCGCCGGTGAGTCCTGACGTTGTGCCGACCGATGCCGGCGAGAGCGTTCCCGCGCTGGTGGTAGCTGACAACTGGGATGTCGCGCTGTCGAGCGCTTGGGCAAAGGCGGCTTGTGTCGCCGCTGGCGACGGGGTCATGGAGGCGAACTGCGCCTGCAAGGCCGCAACCCGACTGGCGATCATCTCGATGCCTGCAGTCGTCGTCATCGAGTGCGCCTCCACGACACGAGCGCCTGTTCGTCGGCGTCGCGTTGCTCGCGCCTGGTGTCCCTGCGACGAACGATGTCTCGATGGCGTTCTTCCAGCGCCTCGAGCACGTCGACCTGTTGTCGCTGTGTCGTCCAGGTGTCCCGCTCTCCGGCGGCGGCAATCGCTGTAGCGAGTGCGAGGTGATGCGCAGCGCGCGCGTCAGCAGCGGACACGAGCAATTGGGATCGGGCGGCCACAAAACCCGGGGCGCCACGTGGGGCGTCCCTCTTCGCGACGGCACGAACGGAGCTCTCCTTGCGGTTCGCGTCCTCCCTGGCCGTTTGTGTCCGCAGGTCCGCGAGGAGCACCCGTTGGCGGGTGGCATCTTCTTGGAGCCGCCGCACCCGCAGCACGGCAGCCAGGCGGAACCGGCGGTCGCTCACGTTTGACCGGCCAGCGACTGAACCCATTGCCACGTCTCGGCGAACGCACTTGTCTCGGTGACCGGTTGACGCAGGAAGGCGTCCACCTGTGGCCACAGCGCAAGCGCACGATCGACCAACGGGTTGCTGCCCGCAACGTAGGCGCCGATGTCGACCAGGTCGCGCGCGTCTCGATAGGCAGCCATCAGGGCGCGCAGCGTGTTGACGGCTTCTCGTTGTTCGTTGGTCGTGACCGCGCCGGTGACACGCGAGACCGACTCGAGCACATCAACACTCGGGAAGTGCCCGGCAGTGGCTAGTGGGCGACTGAGTACGACGTGACCATCCAAGATCGACCGTGCGGTGTCGGCGATGGGCTCGTTATGGTCGTCGCCCTCGACGAGGACTGTGTAGATGCCGGTAATACTTCCGCGTTCGCTGGTGCCCGCCCGCTCCAACAACCGGGGCAGCAGCGCGAACACCGATGGCGGATAGCCGCGTGTCGCCGGCGGTTCGCCTGCGGACAGACCAACCTCGCGCTGTGCCATCGCGAACCGGGTCAGCGAATCCATCATCAGCAATACATGTCGACCCTGGTCGCGAAACCATTCGGCGATCCGTGTAGCGGTGAAGGCAGCCCGCAGTCGGACAAGCGGTGGCTGGTCGGAGGTCGCGATGACGACGACCGATCGCGCCAGCCCTTCCGGTCCGAGATCGTTGTCGAGAAACTCTCGCACTTCGCGGCCACGTTCACCGACAAGGGCAATGACATTGACCTCGGCATCGGTGCCGCGGGCGATCATCGACAGCAACGACGACTTTCCGACTCCGGAACCAGCGAACAGCCCGAGGCGCTGCCCACGCCCACATGGCGTGAAGGCATCGAGTGCCCGCACACCAAGGGCGAGCGGTGTGTCGACGCGTGCCCGGCGTAGCGCATCAGGCGCGTCCGCATCGATCGACACAGCCGTCAGTCCGACAGGTGCCGGCTGCCCATCCATGGGGCGGCCGAGTCCATCGACGACGCGACCGAGCAGTGCCGCCCCGACCTCGAACCGCAGCGGGCCGTTCAGGGGAATGACCCGTGCCCCGGAACGGATCCCGGCCGATTCGCCGAACGGAAGCACGGTTGCGGTGTCAGCGTTGTCGAGAGCCACGACCTCAGCGAGAACATCGGCACGTCCGCTGCGCTCGATGCGGACCGCGTCGCCGATTCCGAGCGCTGGGCCGCTGACCTGGATACCCAGTCCGATGACCGCGCGGACCCGTCCGGCGATCTCCGGCCGGACGGCTGCGGCCGCTCGCGGCAGCCTTTCGACCAGCAGTGACTCCACCGCGGCGATAGCGCTCATCCGCTCAGCACTTCTCGTGCTCGGGCAAGCGCCGCGCGGACAGATCCGTCGATCTCGAGTCCGTCGACCTCGGCGATGCAGTCGCCGGGCGCGATGTCGTTGTCGACAACAACTGTGATCGCGGCGTCCCCCAGTGCGGCGGCGTCGGTCGGGTGCAGCCGGATGCGCAAGCTGACCGGGTCGGGTGCCATGGCTAATACGCGATGTATGGCGTCCAGTCCCGGGCTGGCACGGACGGCGAGGTCATGGCTGACGAGGGCTTCGGCAAGCTCGATGGCGATGTCGACGGCAAGCTTGAGCAGTGCGTTGGTGTCAGTCACGTGTGTGTTGCGGAGGCCGTCAGCCGCATCGGTGAGTGCGGATACTGCGCGCGACACCGCGGCCTCACGCTCTCGTTCGGCGCACCTGTGAGCAGCCAGCAAGTCGTCGTGACGACGGCGGATGTCCGCAGCGGCGGCCGCAAGTCCTTCGGTGTGACCAGCCGCGCGGCCTTCAGCATGCGCCGCCTCGCGTGCTTCGGCCACGGCTTCGGTGAATGATCGCGACGAGGCCGCGTCATACACGGCTCGGTCGCTCGCCCGCCGCAGCACTCGACGGCGTTCGGAGTCCAAGCCAAGCGCGTGGGGTTGCGTGTCGTCGAAGCGTGCTGTGGCCGCGGTGTCTGCGGCGGAGCCTCGCAGCAGCACCGCATCGAGGTCAGGAGACGTACTCGTCATCCGACCCTCGCATGATCACGATCTGCCCGGACTCTTCGAGCGAGCGGATGACCTGGACCACCTTTCCTTGCGCCTCTTCGACGACACTGAGTCGCACCGGTCCGAGCAGTTCGATCTCGTCGACGAGATTCGCCGCGGCGCGCTCGCTGAGGTTGGTCATGACCTTGTCGCGCACGTCGTCGCGGACGCCCTTCAGCGCGGTCGCGAGATCAGCCGTCTCGACCTGTCGCAGCACCTGCTGCACGGACCGGTCGTCGAGGACCGTGATGTCTTCGAAGACGAACATTTGCGAACGCACTTGCTCGGCGAGGGCGAGGTCGCGCTCGTCTAGCCCTTCGAGGATGAGGCGCTCGGTGGTCCGGTCCGCCCGGTTGATGATGTCGACGAGAGGCTGCAGTCCGCCCACCGACGACAGCTCGGTCGGGAGCAGGACCGATGACAGTCGCCGTTCGAGTGCCGCTTCAACCTGGACGATGACCTCGGGTGATGTGCGCTCCATGGTCGCGATTCGGTGCGCGACCTCGGCCTGCCGGTCGGGAGCAAGGCCGCTGAGAACAACGGCGGCCTGGTCAGGTCCCATGAAGGAGAGGACGAGAGCGATCAGCTGTGGGTGCTCATCCTGCAGGAAGGACAGCACCTGTCGGGCATCCGCGCGACGCAGGAACTTGAACGGGAGCTCGGAGAGCGCTGCGGTGAGACGGTCCATGATCTGGGCGGCCTTCTCCGGGCCTAGCGACGCCTCGAGGACGTCGCGCGCGAAGGAGACTCCGCCAGCGGCGGCATAGCGCTTCGCCGTCGCCAGTTGGTGAAACTCCGACAGCACGTCTTCCGCGAGCTGGCCGTCAATCGCCTCGAGCCGAGCGATTTCCGCGGTCAGCTCCTCGACTTCGTTGTCGCGCAGTTGCGCGAGCACCTTGGCCGACCGCTCCTTGCCCAGTTGGACGAGTAGCACGGCGGCCTTCCGCAGCCCGCTCACCGTGTCAGTGGTCACTGGCTAGGCCCTCCGGTCGGCGAGCCAGCCGCGGAGCAGCTGTGCGACCTCGTCGGGCTGACTCTCGACCAGCGCGCCGATGTCCTCATGGACAGCGATTCGCGTGGACTCGAGACCGCTCGTGCCTGCCGGCAGTTTGGGACGGTCGCCGGCTTCCAGGGCAAGTAGTTCGGCTTCGCGAGCAGTGAGCGCTCGCCGGGTCTCCTCCAGCTCGGCGATGACGCTAGCGGGGATTGCCTCCACTGCGCCCGGTCGGCGACCGCGACGAATGAGCAGTGCGATCACGATGAGAACGACGAGCAGCAGGCCACCGGTCTTGGCGAGCGACAGCAGCCACTGTGAATGCTGCGACTTGCTCGCCTGAGCGAGCTCTTTGGCAGCTTGCTTTGCGGCGGTTGTGTCAAACGGCATGCGGTCCACAGCGACCGAATCGCCGCGCGACGCGACCAGTCCGGCCGCCTTGGTGACCAGATCCTGAACCCGTTGCGGGTCAACGGTGCCGGCATTGCGTTCGTCGAGGAGGACGGCGACCGACATCCGGTTCACCGAGCCGGGCGCCGTTTGCACTTGCTCGGTGACCTTTCCGACGGCGTTGTCTTGGGTCACCTCGTCCCGGCTGTAGTTGTTCTTACCGCCACTCGTTGTCGGAATGCTCGTGCTGCCGGCGCCCAGAATCCCGCCCGTCGGTGCACCTGCTCCGGTGAACTTCTCCTTGGTGTGCGCGACTGAAAGGGGGAGCGCACTCGGCGACGGCTGCACATAGCTTTCCGTCATTCGGTTGGTCGTGTCGAAGTCGAGGTCGGCGCTGACCCGAACGACTGAATGTCCGGGTCCAACGACCTGGTCGAGCATGTCCTGCAACGAGCCGGCGACGCGATCCTGGAACGCCTCCGTCTGCTGCTGCCGGGTGTCGCCGAAGGCGTCCACGGAGCCGGAGACGTTGTCGGCGTTGAGGACATGGCCGCTGGCGTCAGCAACGGTCACCTGCGCGGGATCAAGGCTTGGAACGCTCGAGGAGACGAGGTGGACGATGGCCTGCGTCTGGTCGCTAGTCAGCGACTGGCCGGGCAGTGTCTTCACCAGGACGGAAGCCGTCGGTTTCGCGGTGTCGGTGGCGAAGACGCTCTGGTCCGGGATGGCGAGGTGGACGACTGCTGCCGCAACGCCGTCGATCGCTTCAACGGTTCGCGTCAGCTCGCCCTCGAGTGCACGCTGATAGGTGATGTGCTGCTGGAAGTCCGACGTCGTGATGCCCTGCTTGTCCAGGAGCGCGTATCCGGTCTGATCGCCGGACGGCAGGTTGGCGGCGCTCATGTCCAGCCGGAGCTGATAGACGTCTTTTTGGGGGACCATGATCGTGTTCCCGCCGTCGGTCAGCTCGTAGCTGACCTTCTTCTGCGAGAGTTTCTGGGTGATTGCGCTGGCGTCGCCGGCTGACAGGTTGGAGAACAACGGCGCGTATGACGGCTTCGCTGCCCAGCGCATGAACATGACGCCGCCGAGGACGAGGGCAAGCAGCACAAGCGCGCTGACGGTTCGCTGACCTGGGGTGAAGCCACCCCAGACTTCCTTCGCGCGACGTTGCGCGACGGTCATTCGCCCGTTCACAGTGGCATTCGCATGATGTCGTTGAACGCCTCGACGGCCTTGTTGCGCACCGCAACGGTCAGCTCGGTCATCAGCGTCGACTGCGTGCTCGCGATCATGTAGTCGTGCACGTCGGTGAGGTCACCGGTCGCCGCCTGCACCGCGAGTTGATCTGTGTGTGTCTGCGCGTCTTGCACGCTCTGCAGTCCGTGGCCGAGAAGCTTGCCGAAGTCGGTGCCGGTTGTCGTTGCGTCGCTCGGTCCGACAGGCCCGGTGAGCGGCGGAGTTGACGTGAGCGCCGCGCCGATCCCGCCGATTGCAGGAATGCTCACGACTGGCGGCCGATCTGCAGCGCCTGCTGATACGCGTCGCGTGCGCGGTCGATGACTGCCAGGTTGGCCTGGTAGGCGCGCTGCGCCATGATCATCTGCACCATCTGCTCGCCGAGGTCGATGTCCGGCATCCGGACGTAACCGTTCTTGTCTGCGAGCGGGTTCTGTGGGTCGTACACGAGGCGCCCTTGCGGATCGCCTAGTGAGATCCCGGACACGGCTACGCCGGAGCCCGCTTCGCCCGGCTGCCCGGTAGGAGCCGCTTCAACCCACCGCTGCTGGAACGCGGCCTCGCTCGTGGGTCGCGCGGTGTTGATGTTCGCGATGTTGTCGGAGATGGCGTCCAGCCACTGCCGGTAGACCGTCAGGCCGCTGCCGGCGGAGTTGATCGCACCGAACATGTCGCTCATCAGAGACCGCCGCCCTTGATCGCGTCGCGAAGCAGTTGAAATTTCGTGTTCACGGCGTCGACCACAAGCTGATATCGCAGGCCCGTGTCGATCATGGAGACGCTTTCGTCGTCGAGATTGACGTTGTTGCCGTCCTCGCGTGAGGGCGCCGCCGACTCTCCGACGGTGCCGGCGACCTCCGGCGTGACGCCGTCGTTCAGTGCAGCTCGCAATGCCGACTCGAAGTCGACCCGTCCGGCCTGGTAGCCCGGAGTGTTGATGTTGGCGATGTTGTCGGCGGTGATGCGCTGCCGCAGGCTCAACCCACGCAACGCGCTCGTCAGAGCCGTCATAGTGACGTCATCGAGCGGCACGGACACTCCAGCAACGTCGTACGTCGGGGTCGCCGATCCGTGGCGCAGGAAGGTGAGCAGTCCGTGCTCGCAGTCCCTGTCGGCACAAGCGTTCAGGGACTGAGCGTTTTCAGCACTCCGTGTCGATGAATTTCGGCGGACGTCGTACGCCGCTATCCGCAGCAAGTGCTTCGGTCAGGCGTTCGCGTTCGGCAACTAAGACCTGCTCGATCTGCCGGTTGCGCTCCAGGAGCGAGCGAATCTCTTCCCGGTGCAGAGAGGTGAGAGTCGGAAGGTCGCCAGGGGGCCCGTCGTCCAAGGCAGCGGTCGCACGTGCAAAGTCGCGGCTGATGAGCGCTGAGGCTACGTCGTCCAGTTGTGCGTTGAGGTGGGCGAGCGCCGGGTGCTGGCTGTTGTTCACGGTGTAGCCAGGGCTTCGTGCCACGCATCGCGCAGCGGTTCGATGAGCCGGCGACAAGCATTGACGCGGTTGGCGTCCAACTTGAGTTGCGCCTGCACCAGTTCGCCGATCACGTAGTCGTATAGCGAAGCGAGCCCAGCGGCGCCGTCCCAGCTGTCAACGTCGAGACTTGCCCGCAGCTCGAACAGGATGTCCATGGCGTGTCGCGTCGACGCCCCGATAGTCGGTCGATCGTCCTCATGTACGGCTTGTTCTGCGCGCACAAGATCAAGGCAGAGCCGGTCATACAACATGGTCAGCAGACGACCGGGCGATGCGGTGGAAACCGAGTCACTGAGATAGCGACTTCGCGGGGACAAGGACATGTTCGCGCGCTCCGCTTCAGCCGCTCGGCAGCGCGGCCAGTTGACCGGACAGCCAGTTGCCCTGGTCCTTCAACTTGCCCAGAGCGGTTTCCAAGTCGGCGTACTGCCGTTGTAGCGACTCGCGTTTGAGCTGCAGCCGCGCATCCCAGTCCGCGATGTCCGAGTTGTAGCCGGAGACCGCGTCTTGATGCACCTTCACTGCCACGGTCAGGGATCCCGTAGCGCTGTCGGTTGCGGCGTCAGCGAGCCGGGCGAGGCGCTGGGCGATGCCGGCTTGGAATGTGAACGTGCCGACAGATGCGCCACCGGCCGCGGCGACGTCGGACGGCGTGAGCGTCACTAGCAGCGACATGCCACCGGCGCTGCTCGCGAGGTCGGTCGTCAGCACTTGGCCAAACCCTTGCGCAGTGACGCCGTTGACGGTGCCGGCGACGTCAGCGCCCGCAACGACCGGACCTGCCGAGAGGTCGGCGCCAGTAACGGTCGGGGTGAAGCTCGAACCGGCGCCGTACGCCGCTGCGGTGAGTGTTATGGAGCTCCCCGAGGCGCTGACGTTGTATCCGGAACCGAGCGCCGTCTGCAACTTGGCCGCGAAGACTGCGGTCGTGTCGCCTGCGGCGGCATTGACGGTGATGCTGCCGATGGTCACCGAATCTGTGGATTGCAGCGCCGCGTTGACATTGAGTGTCGCGGCGGCGCGGACGGCGGCTCGTGTGATGACCATGTTGTAGCCGCCGGCTACCTCCTGGGTGGCATCCGTCGCTCGTCGAAGGCTGATCGAACCAGTGAATGGGCCCGCGGGAGCAAAGCTGCCGGTCGGGCCGAACATGTTCTGGACCGTGACCGGGTTAGCGGTGAAGGCAGCAACGAACGTGTCGCGGTCGAACTGCAGGTGACCATCGCGGGTGAGGCTCACGCCGTCTGTCGCCGCGCTGGCCGTGCCCACGCTCTGTGCGACGGCATCGAGTACGCGCTGCTGCAACATGCGCACTGTCGAGTCGGACAGCAATGGCCCGCTGGTCTTCGTCGCCGCGTTGTACGTCGAATACTTGCTGATTTCGTCAAGGGCAGTGTTCGCCGCCTTGACCATCGCGTCGACGGCATCGGCAACCTTGTCCGTGTCGGTGGTCAGGTCAACACGCACGCCGGTCGCGGGCTGGCTGACTGTCAGTGTCAGTCCTGGGACCAGCCCCGTGAACGTGTTGGTCGCCGAGGTGACGTCGTGCTGTGCGGCAGTGCCGGCGCCGAGCCGGATAACAGCATCGGCAGCCTGCGAAGTCTCGACCATCGACGTGTCGAGACCGGCGACCATGAACCCGGCCGCTGCCCCGGTCGCCGATGAGGTGAGTTGCAACGCGTAGGTCCCATTGCCGAGCTGTACGGCGGCTGCGCGGACGCCAGCTCCCGAGTTGTTGACGGCCCCGATGACGGACGACAGTGAGCCGTCGGTAGGAGTCAGTGTCGTTGTGGTGCCATCCGCCTTCGTGATCGTGAACGACGCGCTGCTGAGCGCGGTCGCCGCGAGACTGGCATATGTCTGGGACGACAGGTACGCCTCGCCCGCGGCCGACGACACGACGTCGAACGACACGCTGCCCGCCGTGGCACCGGTGCCCGCGGTTGCGACAACCGAGGTATCGCTGGACGTGGCCTTCACCGATTGCCACGTTGACGATGACGTGAGCGAGTCGGCCGCAGTCTGAAGTGCCGCGAACTTGCTGTTGACCGACTGGTAAGCCGAGATGACCATCTGTTCGGTCGAGACCTTGGCCTTGAGCGCGTCCTGTGGTTGTGCCTCGATCTGCATGAGCTGATCGATGATCTGGCTGGTGTTCAGACCACTGACGAGACCGTCGATGCTGCTTGTCGACACCTGCCGGCCCCTTTCTCGGGTTGCTTATGCGAAGGGCGGCCGCGTGAGCGGCCGCCCTTCCGTCGTACCGATGTTCAGCGCTCTATCAGCCGCGGAGCAGCTGCAGCACCGACTGCGGCGCCTGGTTGGCCTGGGCGAGCATTGCGGTGCCGGCCTGCTGCAGGATCTGCGTGCGGGTGAAGTTGACCATCTCTGACGCCATGTCGGTGTCGCGGATCCGGCTCTCGGACGCGGTCAGGTTCTCCACGGCGACGTTGACACTGTTGACGACGTGCTCGAAGCGGTTCTGCACCGCGCCGAGGTTCGCGCGGGCGGTCGAGACCTTCTGGATTGCTGCGTCGACCGAGGTGATGGCGGCGGACGGGCTGGCCGTCAAGTCGACGGTGCTGACGGCCAGGTCGGTCGAGCTGAACCCCTTGGTGGCCGTGCCGTTGTCGATCGTGACTGTCAGCTGGTCGCCCGAGGCATAACCGACTTGGAAGTTGCCGTTGTACGTGCCGTCGAGCAGGTTGACGTTGTTGTACGTCGTCTTGCTGGCGATCCGGTCGAGCTCGGAGTTGAGCTGGGTGACCTCGGACTGAAGGTCGGCCTTGGCGTTGGCGTCGAGCGAACCGTCGTTCGCCGCCTGCACAGACAGGTCACGCATGCGCTGCAGGATCGAGTGCACCTCGGTGAGTGCACCTTCTGCAGTCTGCACGACACTCGTGCCGTCCTGAGCGTTGCGAGAAGCGACGGTCAAGCCACCGATCTGCGAGCGCAGGCCCTCACTGATCGCGAGCCCGGCTGCGTCGTCCGCCGCGCGGTTGATGCGGTAGCCGCTGGACAGCTTCTCGAGTGACTTCGCCATCTGCGACTCGGTCGTCGAGAGGTTCCGGTACGCGTTGTACGCGGCCATGTTGTGGTTGATCTGCAGACCCATGATGTTCTCCTCCTTGACGGGTCCCAGGGCCGGCCATCCGTAGCCGACCCGCTCTTGCGTTGACCTCATCGGCCGGAACGTTCCGACCCTGAGCAGTTCTGCTAGGCAATGACACGAGCCGCCGGCGTGGGTGGCGCGACACGACTCGCGAAGTTGGAGCGTTGCGCCACGGCCGCGGCGTATGCCGCGCGGCGACGGGCGATGCGGCCTTCGGGACGCTCGGGTGTCTCGACGAGTTGTGGGTCCAGCGCGCTGTTCATGGCGTCACGAAGCAGCCCGATGGCCTCGGTACGCATCTGGGAGATGCGTGACTCCGTCACCCCGAGCTCGGCCGCAACTTCCGCGATCGTGCGCTCCTCGAAATAGAGCGCCGTGATCACGATCTGAAGTCGTTCCGGCAGCTCGGCGACGCCGTCGACGAGGTATGCCGTGCGCTCCCGCTGAAGGAGCATGTCCTCCGCCGAGACGTTGTGGCTGCGCACCATCGCGTCGATGCTGTCGTCGCTCTCAAAGCCCTGAATGCTGAGGACGACGGAGCGGTGCACGTCGTCGTTGATGGAGTGCACCGCATCGACGCCGACGCCCATTCGCTCGGCGACTTCTTCGGGAGCGGGGCGTCGACCGAGAAGGGTGGCGAGTTCGTCCTCGATGGCATCGCGTCGACGAGCGCGTGCACGAACCGACCGGGTCGCCCAGTCATTCGAGCGGAGCTCGTCGATCATGGCACCGCGAATGCGGACGCTCGCGTAGCGCGCGAACGGTACGCCGCGCGACTCGTCATAGGACCGCGCCGCCAGCACCAGGGCGACGTGTCCAGCTGATCGCATCTCGGCGAACGACACGTGAGTCGGCAGTGACGCGCTCATCTCGGCAACCAGGTACCCGACGAGCGGAAGGTTGGCGGTGATCAAGGATTCAATTCGGTCCGCATCATTCGCGGTCGAGGTCGCGGGCTGCACGAGGAGGGAACTCGGCTGTGGCGTTCACGGCGCTTGAGGAATCGCCGAAAAGTCGTTCCAGGGAACTAGACCACCGCACCGCGGCGTGCTATTGACCCCATGCACTCGCGCCGCAGCACTGCTCCATCCGGCGTACTTTGCTGTCGCACCCTCGCCGAACTACTCAGCCGCGAGGGCTGCCGGTCGATAGGCGCGCATGAGACTCGCGGAGCTATCGACGGTGCTCTGGCGCCAGCGCGAGCTGCTGCAGCTGTTGCTGTTCAAGCTCGAGGAGGAGCAGCTGCTCCTGGCCGCCGGCCGGTCACGTTGGCTTCCGCAGGCCACTCGCGAGGTAGAGATGGTCCTGGCGGAGATCAGCCGCAGCGAGCTGACGCGCGCCGTGCTGGTCGAGGATGTCGCGCTTGAGCTGGGGCTGCGCTCCGACGCGAGCCTCGCCCAACTCGTCGACCATGCCCCCGAGCCATGGAACGACTTGTTCGCGCAGCATCGACGGGCATTCCTCGAGGCCGTCGCCGAAGTATCGAACGTTGCGTCGGCGAATCGGGATCTGCTCAAGCGCGGCTATCAGCTTGTGACTGACACGCTGCGCCAGGTTGGTGGCGTCGAACAGGACGGGTATGACGCCAACGGCCGCCCGGCCACTTTGCCCGGACGTCGATTGGTCGACGGCACCGTATGAGTGAGTTCTCATCACTAAATGCTGCGTTGACCGGGCTTTATGCCCAGAAGCGCGCCCTCGACGTCGCGGGCCAGAACATCACCAACGCCAATACCGATGGATACAGCCGGCAGCGCGTCGAGATGTCGGCCCTGCAAGGGCCGACGGTGCCTTCCATCTACTCGACGTGGGCCGGCACCGGTGCCGGTGTGTCGGTCGACTCCATCAGCCGGCTGCGGGACAGCTTCCTCGAGCAGCGTGCGGCAATCGAGCATGGCCAGTTGTCGGCATACCAGACCAGGACTGGTGTTCTGCATCAAGTGGAAGATGTGTTCGGCGAGCCCGGAGACCAGAGCATCCAGGCACAGCTGTCCGCTTTCTGGAACGGCTGGGACGATGTCGCGAATCATCCGGATGATCTCGCCGCTCGCCAGCAACTGCTCGAGAAGTCGCGCACTGTTGCCGGCCAGTTCAACCAGGTCGGCGGAGGTCTCGAGGCCCAATGGACATCGCTGCGAGAGCAACTCGGCGCGACGGTTGAGAACGTCAATGCGACAGCGCAGCAGGTGGCCGTCCTCAACGCCGCTATTCAACGGGGTACGCAGTCCGGGTCAGATGTGAACGATCTTGCTGACCAGCGGGACCAGTTGGTTCAGCAGCTTGCCCAGCTCAGCGGCGCGACAGTCCGGGGTGGTTCGGACGGCATGGTCGACGTCGACCTTGCGGGCGGCGCGCTCGTCCGTGGCACGCATGCAAATGCTCTCGCAGTCAGCGGCGTCACGTCATTCGACGCTGTCCCCGACCCGACACTGGGAGGCGCGCCGGCGGTCGACGTCGTGTGGGCGGAGGGTGGCTACTCAGCCAGTCTGGCTGCGGGCACGGCCGGCGGCCAACTGGCTGCCATAAACACGGACATCCCTGGATACCGCTACCGTCTCGACACATTGGCCCAGCAGCTGGCGACGACCGTGAACGCGGCACACGCCAACGGTTTCGACCAGAATGGCAACGCCGGCGGGCCGGTGTTCACCGGGACGACTGCGCGCTCGCTGACCATGGCACTAACTTCGCCGGATCAGATCGCGGCCAACAGCGCGCCGGGCAGCCTCGACGGTGCGGCAGCGCAGACCGTCGGCGAACTTGGCAGTGCGTCGGACGGCGTTGATGCGCATTACCGCCAGCTTGTCGTGTCCCTCGGTGTCGATGCGCAGACCGCCGACCGTCAACAGAGCATCGAAGAGGCCGTCGTTCAACACCTCGATGCTTCGCGAGAGTCGATCGCCGGAGTCAACCTTGACGAAGAAATGACCAACATGGTCGCGTTCCAACACGCCTACGAGGCATCCAGTCGGTTCCTGTCTGCGATCGACGAGGCGTTGGACACGCTCGTCAATCACACAGGCATGGTCGGGCGCTAGGGAGCATCGGTATGAGCATCGAGTTCCGCACGACACAGCGGTCGGTCGCCAACACGGCCCTCGCGGGGCTGCAGTCGAGCCTCGACCGTTTCCAGCAGTTGCAACAAAAGCTGTCCTCGGGCGTCGCCATCAGCCGCCCGTCGGACGATCCCGTCGGAACGGTCTCGATCATGCAGGTGCGCACCGACCAGAGCCGGGCCGACCAGTACAGCCGCAACGCCAGCGACGGTGCGGACCTCCTCGGGACTGCCGACACCGCACTGACGACGATGCTCGACGACATCCGTCGCTTGCGAGTACTAGCGGCGCAGGGGATCAACGGTGGTCAGAGCCCGGACGCGCTGTCCGCATCCGCGGCGGAAGTCGAGTCCATCCGAGCCGACCTGCTGGCACAGGCAAACACTCGCTACCTGGGACGGCCAATCTTTGCCGGGACGGCCGACGTGACCGACGCCTACGACGCGAATGGCAGCTATCAGGGTGACCTGGGAGTCGCGAAGCGAACCGTAGGACCGGGCACTTCCGTCGACGTCAACGTCCCAGGCCCCGACGTGTTCGGGCCGGCGGGCGGCGACCTGTTCGCTCTGGCTCAGCAGATCGCCGACGATCTGCGCAGCAACCAGGCGAACTTGCCCGGTCGACTTGACCAGATCGACACGAGTTTGCAGTCCGTGCAGAACCAGCTCGCGACGGTAGGTGCTCGATACAACCGAGTTGACACGATGCGCACTCTCAACGACAACCGGAGCGCCGCCCTTGGCAATACGCTTGCTGATGTGCAGGGCGTCGACATCCCACACACAATCATGGACCTGCAGCTGCAGCAGACGGCCTACCAGGCCGCTCTTGGTGCGACCGCGCGCGTGGTGCAGCCGACTCTGATGGACTTCCTCAGGTGAGCGGCGACAGCAGGTCCGACGACGTTCCCGTTCTGCACTTTGACGAGGGTCTACCAGGCTTCCCTGACGCTCATCGGTTCACGCTCGTGCCGATCGGTGCCGATAGCGATGGCGGCCTGTTCCGCATGATGTGCTTGGACGCCGACGTGCAGTTTGTCGTCGCGGCGCCTCCTGTTTTCCTTCCGGATTACGCGCCTGAGATTGATGACGACGCCGCCGATCGGCTAGGCCTGGCCACCACCGACGATGCGATCACCTTGCTTGTCGTGACGTTGGCCGACCCGCTCGACCAGTCGACGGTCAACCTGTTGGCGCCGATCGTCGTCAACGTGCGGACGCGGGAGGCGGCGCAGGTCGTGCTGCGCTCGGACGTGCTGCCGATCCGCCAACTGCTCGTCGCGGTCTGACGTCGGCCGGGGCACCCGCACCTATCCTGGGCAGCCGCGACCACGAAAGGAGTCACCGTGCTGGTCCTGACCCGCCGGGCGGGCGAGAGCGTGGTGATAGGTCCGGACATCGTCGTCACAGTGTTGGAAGTGCGTGGCGATCTGGTGCGCCTTGGTGTTCGGGCCCCGCGGGGTATTCAGGTCCATCGCGAAGAGGTCTTTCTCGAATTGCAGGCCGCGAACCGCTCAGCCGCCGGCGAGCCCAGCAGCGAAGCGCTGGACTGGCTGAGCAAGCTGGGGACGAAGGCCAACCGTCCACCGAGCTAACAGCTACCGGTGGAAGCCGCCGATCCAGTTGACGGCTGCTCGGCCGCCCTCATATGTCCTCATCTTCGCCAGCCGGTAACCCGACATTACGGGCAGTGGCCCACGGTCGCGCGTGGCAAACCCGGCCAAGTGGCCCTGTTGCGTTGACCCATATGCGCCATACGCCTGCATAGCGGCTTACGCATAGTTTGCGTACGATTACTCAGGGTAAAGGTGTCGCAGCGGCCCCGAGGGCGGGCAGCTATAGGAGGAGCTCCATGCGTAAGTCAGTCCGGCGAGCGACCGTTGTGCTCGCACTCACTCCCGTCGTCGCTTTGCCGACGACGCTGGCCTACGCAGGGAGCACCGGCAATACCGGTACGACGACCGTCGGCACACCAGCCCCGCCTGGCGACTCCTCCGCAGTCGCCGCCGAGGTCAACGGCGTGATCACGGTCGCCAAGACCAAGGCGCATGCCGGCTCCGACGGGGGGACGGCCGATGCGGACGCCCTCACGGTGCTTGGGCAGCAGGTCTTCGGCGGCTCGCAGCAGGGCGTTGGCTCGAAGGGCGGCAACATCATCGGCACGGGGGACACGCCTGCGGGCGACGCCGAACTCGCGCCGTGGACGGCTGCGGTGACTAACAAGAATGGCGGGACGCAGTCGGCCGCCGAGGCCGCCCTGGCCCACGCGAATGCCGCCGGCGTGGCCGAGGTCTGGGTGCTGCACTCGAAGTCGCTCGCCAGCTGGTCGCCGGCCGCGTCGACGGGTGACTCCTACAGTGATGGCGCCGAGGTGAGTGCCCTCGGCATGCTCGACGTGAAGGTGCTCCACAGCGAGGCGCACAGCACCGGCAAGGGCCACTCCGACCTGCTCGTGGTCAACGACAATGAGATCGGTTCCAGCGACCAGTTCAACGGAATGTGCAGCCTGAGCGTGCCGGCCGTTCTCGACCTCATCTGCCTCACCGCCAACGGCGGGGTCGGCAAGGACGGCGTCACGACCGAAGACGTGAGCGTCGCGACGTTCGACGTCGGCGGCGGGGCGCTCGGTGGCACTGTCAGCGGTGCGACGGCGTCGGGTGGCGCGGACTCGCCGGCCTCAACGCCAACCCCGGAACAGCGGGGCACCACCGGTGGCAGTCTGTCCAGCCCGGGCCGCCCGGCTGCTCACCTGCCCGCGCCGGAGCAGGCCGCGGCGTTGCCGTTCACCGGAGCCGATACGGCGCGTGCCGCCCTGCTCGCTCTGGCGACGACGATGATCGGCGGGGTGATGACGGCGTTCGGCCGTCGCCGCCGGCTCGCCGTACGCGCCTGACCCGCGGCTACGACGACAGCAGCGCGTTCGCGCGCATCCACTCGCGCACGACCCGTGCCGTCCACTCGGGAACTTCGAGCTGCGGCACGTGGCCGACGTTTTCGGCGATCTCGAACTGCCAGGTGGGGTGCGCCTTCGCGACGGAGCGGGCGGTGCGCAGGGGCACCAGGCGGTCGGTGTCGCCGTGGATGAGCAACACCGGAGCCGTGATCGCCCGCAGCGCCTCGTTGAGTCGTTGCGGGCGGGTCAGCAACTTGATCAGCGAACGGGCCGCGCGCAGGAAGTCCGGACCGGTCGCACGGTCCTGCGCACGCTCCCGTGCGAGTTCCACGCCGACGGCGACGACGTCCGGCGAGACGAGCGACGGATCGACACAGCAGAGGGCCAGTGTCTGGCGGACCTGCGCCTCCGGGCTGACCCGCGTCCGGCGGCGTGCCAGCGCCGCCTCGCCGAGCCCCGGCAATGCGATCAGCGCGAAGCTTGCGGCAACGCGAGCGTCGATCGGTGAGAGGGGTGGCCGCGGCAGCGCCGGGTCGACGAGAACCAGTCCGTTGACGAGGTCAGGAGCGGCTGCTGCCGTCAGCGCGCTGATCGCGCCGCCCATCGAGTTACCCACGAGGATGACCGGCTCGCGGGCGATCTCGCGAAGGAACCGCTCGAGCAACCGTCGGTTGGCGGGAACAGTTGTACGCCGCCCGCCGGTGGGGGTGCGTCCGTGCCCGGCCAGGTCAACCGCGAGCACCCGGGCGTCGTCGATCAGCAGCGGGGCCAGCGACGACCAGTTCCAGGAAGCGCCTCCGAGCCCGTGCACACAAACGATCAGCGGTCCGCGCGGGTTGCCGCCGAAGTCGAGGTAGTGGACCGGCCCGTCGAGGTCGGCGTACTCCGAACGTCCCAGCACAGGCGTCGACACGGTCATCGAACGCACCTTAATGATTGACGGATCCGACAGCGAGTCGGGTCATCCGGGGCAAATGCCGAGCCGCGCCGTCACAGTGCTTGTCCGACTCTTCACTGACCGCTACGGTCATCGCAACCGTTTCGTGACCTGCCGGCCATCGGGGGCGGCGACGAGACGTACCGCCGAGTCCAACAGGAACCGGGGACCCACGTTCCCCTGGGGTGAGTCGGCACCGCGTTCAGCACAACTGCTCGCGGGGCCGTAGGGCGAAGTTCTTCCGCGCCCGAACCCGACAGCTAACCCGGTAGGCGGATAACGGAAGAAGGAGTACGCCGCCCCGTGGCGCACCCCCGCTCGTCTCGTCGTCTTGTTTCCCTCCGACTGGTAACTTCAGTCGTCTCTCTTGCCGCACTTGCGTCGATGAGCGCGGTTGTGACCGCCGCCCCCGCCGGTGCCGACTCGTTGAAGGCGCGGATCGCCGCCGCGCACCAGCAGCTCAACGCGCTCAACGCCAAGGCTGAAGCGGCCGCCGAGCGCTACAACAACGCCCGCATCAAGCTGTCGAGCGACCAGCGCGACGCGGCGTCCGCGCAACACCGGCTGGCCGCGGCCCAGCACGTCCTCGGCGGTCTGCAGAAGTCGGTAGAGGCCTTCGCCGTCGCGGCTTACCAGGGTCAGGCGCTCGACACGACGATGGGCGTCACGGCCGAGTCGCCGCAGGAGTTCCTCGACAAGATGACGACGCTGCAGGCGGTCGCCAACAGCCAGAGTCAAGCGCTGGCTCAGCTGGCAGCTGCGCAGCAGGAAGAGACGGCCGCACGCGCCACGGCCTCGGCCGCGCTGAAGGCGCAGCAGGACGCCACCACGCAGATGCAGCAGGACCGCGACCAGGTCGTCGCCGCGGCGCACCAGGAGCAGCAGATCCTGTCCCAGCTCCAGGAGCGGCAGCGCCAGATCATCGCTGCGGCCCGCGCCCGTGCCGCCCGACTGGCCGCCGAGCGCGAGGCGGCTCGTCTGGCTGCTCAGCGCGCAGCGGCTGCTGCCGCCGTCACGGCGCTCTACTCGCAGCCCGTCTCCTCGCCCGTCGTCACCGGCTCGGGCGGTGCTTCGGTCGCCGTGCAGTGGGCCTACCGCGAGCTCGGCAAGCCGTATGTGTGGGGCGCGGCCGGGCCGGACTCGTTCGACTGCTCGGGGCTCACGCAGTACGTATGGGCCAAGGCCGGTGTCTATCTCGACCACTACACGGGCTCGCAGTGGAACGAGGGCCAGCACGTCTCGCAGGCTGACCTGCAGCCGGGCGACCTGGTGTTCTTCGGCAGCGACCTGCATCACGTCGGGCTTTACATCGGCAACGGCAACATGATCGAGGCGCCGCACACCGGTGCAGACGTCCGGATCTCGCCGTACCTCCGCTCCGACTACGCGGGAGCGGTCCGCCCCGGCACCTGAGCCGCGGCGTCATAGCGCGCGAGCACCAACTCGGCGAGGACGGGATGCGCGCCGAGTGGTGCGCTGACGAGCGGCGCGTTCGTCGCGATGGCGGCGTCGTGAAAAGCGCCCGGCGCAAGCAGATATGACGACACGACCTGCGGGTTGACCTCGTCGAGTCGCGGACTGCTCGCGGACAGGAAGGCGCAGGTGACGTCAACATCGAGCCGCGCCGCAAGGTGTCGTGCTGCGTCGTTGACCTCGGTGTTGGCGCGCGGGTCGCTGGAGCCAGCGGCGGCCAGGACGACCGCGCCTCGCCCGTCATACCCGGCCTCGAACAACCGATCAGCGAGAGCGATCGCGAGTGCAGCGTCGGGACCGACCGCAATTGCGATGGTCACGCCGGAAACTTGGGCGGGGATGTCGACGCGCACGTGATAACCGCTCGTCAGCAGCAGCGGCACGACTACGCAGCCCGCATCGACCACCTCGGCAAGCAGGGTCGGGCCATGCTCGAGGTAACCGACGCGGACGTCGAGGTCGGGCCGCAGCCGCCGAACCTGCGCCGCGATCGAGCTGACGACCTCGTCGAACCGCGGGTCCGCGCTGCCATGCGCGGCGATGACCAGCGGGGTCAGGCGTGGATCCCGCACTCCACCTTGCCGGTGCCGGTCCAGCGGCCGCTGCGGCCGTTGCCGCGGCGGGTGCAAGGAGCGCAGCCGATCGAGCCGTAGCCGTCGGACAGCAGGGGGTTGGAGAGCAGGCCGTTGTCGTGGACGTAGCGGTCGACGTCGTCCTGGGTCCACGCGGCCAGCGGGTTGACCTTGACCATCCCGTTGGTGCTGTCCCACTCGACCAGGCCGATGCCCTTACGAGCCTCCGTCTCGGCCCGCATCACGCCAGACGCCCAGGCCATGTAGGGGGCGAGCGCCTTGCGCAGCGGCAGCACCTTGCGCAGCCGGCAGCACAGGTCCGGGTCGCGTGACCACAGGTCCTTGCCGTAGGTGGCGTCCTGCTCGGCGACGGTCTGCTCCGGGCGGACCCGCAGGAGCTGGATCGGCAGGACCGACTCGACCGCGTCGGCCGTGCCGATCGTCTCGGCGAAGTGGTAACCGGTGTCGAGGAAGACGACCTTGCAGTTGGGCCGGATCTGCGCGGCCATGTGTGGAAGGACGCACTCCGCCATGGACGTGGCGACGACGAAGCGCTCGCCGAAGCGGTCGAACGCCCAGCGGATGACCTCTTGCGGGGTGGCGCCTTCCAGCGCCGCGCCGGCGTGCATCGCCAGGTGCGGGAGGCCGTCGGAGTCGTCGTACAGCTCATGGAGCTCGACGGACTCGTCGTGGCGCAAATAAAGCAATTCGGGCGCCGTGGTCATGAAATCCTCGCTCGGAATTGGTCGAATACCTACCCTGGAAAGGTCAGGACATTCGACACACCGCGCTCTGGACGCGCTGCAGGTCTACATGCAGGCGCGCGACCAGGAGCACGGTCGAGGACATATCGGTAGTGTGCCACACTTATTGCGTGAGCAACAGAGTGGCATCCCCGCGACGGCGGGGGGCGGCTTTGCATAGCCGACGCCATGTGGACCTAGGGCGCGTTGCCAGCGCCATCTGTCTCGCCATCTGAGACAGCGTCCCGTTCTGCTCGCCGTCCGGAAGGTCCTACCTCGTCATGTCCGATCAGCCAGCGCGTCCGCGCCCGTCCCGGCGTACCGCCGGCCAAGGCCAATGGGCGCTGGGGCACCTCGAGCCTCTGAACCCCAACGAGCGGACGAAGAAGGACGATGACGGCCTCAACGTCCGCCAGCGCATCGAGACGATCTACTCCAAGGGCGGGTTCGCCTCGATCGACGGGGCCGACCTGCGCGGCCGGTTCCGCTGGTGGGGGCTCTACACCCAGCGCCGGCCCGGCATCGACGGCGGCAAGACCGCGATCCTCGAGCCGGAAGAGCTCGACGACGAATACTTCATGCTTCGCGTCCGGATCCCGGGCGGGCAGCTGACCAACGAGCAACTGCGGGTCATCGCGACGATCGCCACCGAGTTCGGCCGCGACGTCGCGGACGTCACTGACCGGCAGAACGTGCAGCTGCACTGGATCCGGATCGAGGACGTGCCGGAGATCTGGCAGCGGCTCGAGGCGGTCGGCCTGTCGACGACCGAAGCCTGCGGTGACACCCCACGCAACATGCTCGGCTGCCCGCTTGCCGGCGTGGATGCCGACGAGGTGCTGGACGGTACGGCGGCGCTGCGCGCAACCAACGCGCTGGCAGAAGGAAACAAGGAGTTCTCCAACCTGCCGCGCAAGTACAAGACGGCGGTCAGTGGCTGCCCCGTCTACTGCGTCGGGCACGAGATCAACGACATCTCGTTCATCGGCGTACGCGCCTCCGACGGCCGCGTCGGCTTCGACGTGTGGGTCGGCGGCGGACTGTCGACGAACCCGATCTTCGCCAAACGGCTCGGGGTGTTCGTCGAAGAAGCCGCAGTGCCCGACGTCTGGGCCGGCGTCACGAAGGTCTTCCGCGACTACGGGTATCGCAAGTCGCGTAACCGGGCCCGACTGAAGTTCCTGGTCGCCGACTGGGGTCCGGAGAAGTTCCGCGAGGTGCTCGAAAAGGAATACCTCGGCTACGCACTGGAAGACGGTCCGGAGCCGCCGGCACCGAGCGGTCCTCGTGACCACGTCGGCGTCCGCAAGCAGAAGGACGGCAACAACTACGTGGGTTTCGCGTTGCAGTCCGGGCGCACATCTGGGTCACAGCTCACCGAGATCGCCGATCTCGCCGCGAGCCATGGCAGCGGCGATGTTGCGCTGTCGGTTGAGCAGAAGATCATCGTTCGCGACGTGCCGGACGCGCAGGTGGATCGACTTGTCGCCGAGTTGGACGCGCGTGATCTGCGGGTGCGGCCGTCGGTCTTCCGCCGCGGCACGATGGCCTGCACTGGCATCGAGTTCTGCAAGTTGGCCATCGTCGAAACGAAGGCTCGCTCGATCGATCTCTATGAGGAGCTCGAGCGACGCCTGCCCGAGTTCGACACCCCGATCACCATCAATCTCAATGGCTGCCCCAACTCGTGCGCGCGCTTCCAGACGGCCGACATCGGCTTGAAGGGCTCGATCGTCGACAATGGCGAAGGGTTCCAGGTGCATCTCGGCGGTTCGATCGGGGCCGACGCGACGTTCGGCCGCAAGCTTCGCGGTCTCAAGGTGACCTCCGCCGAACTGCCCGACTACATCGAGCGCGTACTCCGCAACTACGTCGCCGAGCGCGCCAGTGGCGAGCCGTTCGCCTCGTGGGTGCAGCGGGCCGACGAAGCCTCAATTCTCTAGATGACCGAGCGCGCGGTCCCGTTCTACTGCCCGTACTGCGGCGACGAGGACCTGCGTCCACTCGGCGACACGCACGGCACCTGGTGGTGCCAATCATGTCGACGTGCGTGGTCACTGAAGATGCTGGGAACCGGCACGCCTGACGAGCTCGCTCCGCCGGCGCCGAACGCGGAGTGACGGTCTTGTCACGCTGAGGGCAGGTGCCGCGGGGTACCTCCACATCGTGAGTAGGGACCCAGACGAGCGAGCGCGCCTGCGCCGCCGTGCCGCCTTTCTCACCGAGCTGGCCGAAGCGCGAGCACTCCGCGAACGAGTGGCGCCCCGGCGCTCACGCCGGGCCCGGGCCGCGCAGCTGCACCGGATGCTCACCTACCGCCACTGCTGAC